>Ga0308158_10000108_pt1 | contig 197153 bp, 187 predicted proteins | sample PhyBR2_FD_201038 | JGI IMG/M metagenome (GOLD analysis project Ga0308158, IMG submission 201038) | Phyllosphere microbial communities from UC Gill Tract Community Farm, Albany, California, United States - DLSLB.R2 | ecosystem: Host-associated > Plants > Phyllosphere > Unclassified | place...
TGGCGGAGATGGTGCCGACCTGAGCGATAGCCTTGGTATCGGCACATGGCTTGGACAGGTTTTTCAGCTCAGCAACGACGGCGATGGTCGCTTTGTCGATGCCGCGCTTGAGGTCCATCGGGTTCATGCCAGCAGCGACGGCCTTGTAGCCTTCGTTGACAATGGCTTGAGCCAGAACGGTAGCGGTAGTGGTGCCATCGCCTGCGTCATCGTTGGCACGGGAGGCAACGTCTTTGACCAGCTGCGCGCCCATGTTTTCGAAACGGTCTTCGAGCTCGATTTCCTTGGCAACGGAAACGCCGTCCTTGGTGATGGTCGGAGCGCCGAAGCTTTTCTCGATGATCACGTTACGGCCTTTCGGGCCCAGGGTCGCTTTTACCGCGTCAGCCAGGACGTTGACGCCAGTGAGCATTTTCTTGCGGGCGGAGTCGCCGAATTTAACTTCTTTAGCAGCCATGATCGATTTCCTTGAATACTGGGGAGTAACGGGCGTTCAGCGGTATCAGCCTTCGACGACGGCGAGAATTTCGTTCTCGCTCATCACCAGCAGGTCTTCACCGTCGATCTTGACGGTGTTGCTGCCCGAGTAAGGGCCGAAGACCACCTTGTCACCCACCTTGACGGCCAGCGCGCGGACTTCGCCGCTATCCAGGATCTTGCCGGTGCCCACTGCGACGATTTCGCCACGGTTGGGTTTTTCAGCGGCCGAACCTGGCAGAACGATACCGCCAGCGGTTTTGGACTCTTCTTCGCTGCGACGGATAACGACGCGGTCATGCAGAGGGCGAAGCTTCATTGTCGATCTCTCCTAATTATGGTTTTCATCGGCCGGTGTGTACCGGCGGCGTGGATCTTCCGGCGTAACCGGTCGCGTCTTGCAGTGCAAGACGCGGAAACATGTGTGGCGCTGATGCCACAAACCTTGCGGTGACCCATACATGAGGTCGGCGCGCGGGATTACAAGGGCCAGGGTGAAAAATTTCCATGCCGACGACCAAAAGAAACGGCGCCCGAAGGCGCCGTGGACAAGCTGCAAGGCATTTTTCAGCGATCGGTACGCCCTGTTTCGCGTCCGACCACTTCGCCTTCTATGACCTCGCCTTCGATCACATGGGCGCGGTAGGCCTGGGTCGAACCACCCGGGGGTGGCATGTCATCGGCGAACGCGCGCTGGCGCATGGCCTGCGCCTGGGCCCGCTCACGTACCTTGCGGATCAGGAAATGCCGGGTGAAGGGCAGCAGGCACAGCACGCCGAACACATCGGTGATGAAGCCGGGCACGATCAGCAGGACACCGCCCATTGCAGTGACCAGGCCATTGAACATCTGCTCGGCAGGCAGTTCGCCACGCTGCAGGCTGGCGCGGGTGCGCAGGACCGTGGCCAGACCGGCCACGCGCATCACCAGCACACCCAGCACCGAGCTGGCAATGATGAGCAACAGCGCGGGGAAAAACCCGATCGCGGTGCTCACCTTGAAGAAGACGTACAGTTCCAATACGGGGAACAACAGGAACAGCAATAGAAAAGCGCGCATCAAATGGTTTCCTCTACGGAAGAATGCCTTCCAGTAGACCCTAGATGACGTCAATAAATCGTTAATTCAAGGCAGGGGCGAATCGATGGCACCGCACATGTCCGCAAAACCCGCGTCACTCGCGGCCTCGCGGACATGTGTCGGCGTATTGCAGGGTTACCAGGCGACGCCGAAACCGGCCGTGTAACGGGTGCTGTCGAGGTCGGCGCCACTGGTGCCGCTGACCAGATCCTTCTCGGCCTTGAGGTTGAGCGAAGCCCACTCGGTGACCTTGTAGCGCAGGCCCACTTCGGCATCCAGGCTGTAATCGGCCACGTTGCTGATCGGCTTGCCGAGTTCGCCGTTGGTGAAGAACTCCACCGTCTTGCCGATCAGGTAGCGGTTGTAGTCCCACTTCATGGCCAAGGAATAGAAGTTGTCCTTGTCGCCGTCGGCGTACTGGAAGTCGGTGCGGTTGAACAGGCCGCCCAGCGAGAACGCCCCGAGCTCGTCATCCCAGAACTGGTAGCCAGGGCCGGTACCGATGGTGCGCTGGCGCTCCAGGTCTTCGATCTTGTCGCGCTTGTAATCCAGGCGCCCCTGCCAGAACCACTGATCGGTGAAGAAGCGGTCGAGGGAGTATTCCAAGGCGAAATTGTCGGTGGTGACGACGCTGTCCTGGGACTCGCGGTTGTACTCGCCCGAGCCGATGTGGCGCCACTTGCCGTGCCGGGCGGTGGTCTTGAAGGCGACGTTATAGTCGTCGGTATCGGTTTCGGCGCGCTTGTAGTCCAGGCCCATGTCGACATTGCCCTTGATCTGCAGGTCGGTGACCACGGGCTTGGGCTTGATGATCTGCTGGATGCTGGCCAGTTCGACGGTCTTGGGCGCCTCACCGTTCTGCAGGATGACCTTGCCATCTTCGGCGGCTTTGATCGACTTGGGCTTCTCGCCCATGTAGTCATCCTGCTTGACCAGCAGCTCCTGATCGCTCTCCATGGTCTTGATCTGTTTCCAGTCCAGCGGAATCGATCCACCGTATTCGGTCTTGATCATCAACTTGCCACCGTCGAACACGGTAATCTTGCCGGAGATGCGGTCACCGTTTTTCAGCCAGACCGTATCGGCAAAGGTCAGGGTAGACGTGGAAGCCAAGGCAAGGCACAGCAGGGTTCTAGGCAACATAGGCAGATTCTGAGGGCTCTGATGTGTAGGAAATGCGGCATTATTCGGTAGGACTACATCCGAGCAAGGACAGACCCGCAGATGACAGACGAGTTCAATTCTCAACTGCAAAATAACCCCGAACAAGCCGCGGCCGTTCGCCGCACCGCGCTGTACACCGTGCTGGCCCAGGTGCCAGAAGGCAAAGTCGTGACCTATGGGCAGCTCGCCGAACTGGCCATGCTCGGTCGCGCGGCGCGCTGGGTCGGGCGAACCTTGAGCCAACTGCCGGACGGCACCCGCCTGCCGTGGCACCGCGTGGTTGCCGCCGGCGGGCGGCTGAGCCTGGAAGCAGGAACGTCCAGCGGCGCCGAACAACGGGCGCGCCTGCGCAGCGAAGGCGTCCTGATCATGAAGAATCGCGTGGATATGGCACGCCATGGCTGGCGTCCGGAGCAAGCATGCGGTTAGAGTGCGCGCTTTGTTTCGCAAACTGAGGCAGATTCCAGCCCATGCCCCGTAAAACCTGGCGCGCCGCGCTCGCCGCTTATGCCAGCCCTTCCACCGTTGTGCTTCTGCTGCTCGGTTTCGCTGCCGGCCTGCCGTACATGCTGGTGTTCTCGACCCTCTCGGTGTGGTTGCGTGAAGCGGGCGTCGCCCGTGAAACCATCGGCTATGCCAGCCTCATCGGCCTGGCCTATGCCTTCAAGTGGGTGTGGTCGCCGCTGCTCGACCAATGGCGGTTGCCGCTGCTCGGCAAGCTGGGGCGGCGGCGCTCCTGGCTTGTGCTGGCACAGGCACTGGTGATTCTCGGCCTGGTGGGCATGAGTTTCTGCGACCCGCAAAAACATCTGTCGTGGTTGATCGCCATCGCCGTCGTGGTCGCGTTCGCCTCGGCCACCCAGGACATTGCCGTGGATGCCTACCGCCTGGAGATCGCCGAAGATCAGCGCCAGGCTGCCCTCGCTGCCAGCTACATGGCCGGCTACCGTGTGGCCGCGCTGCTGGCCACCGCCGGCGCCCTGTATTTCGCCGAAGGCTTCGGCTCCACGGGATTTGCCTATCTGCATCAGGCCTGGGCCAACACCTACCTGCTGTTCGGCTTGCTGATGGTGCCAGCGCTGATCACCACCCTGGTCATGCGTGAACCGCCAGTGGCCCTGCGCACGCAATTGTCGGCGGCGCGCTATGGCTTCAGCCATCAATTGATGTCGGTGTTCGTGCTGATCGTGCTGCTGGTGTCGGTACCCGCCATGTTCACCCAGCTGTACAACACCGATTTCGCCAGTGTGCTGTTCGGCAGCCAGAGCCTGGTCGACCTGCTGCTCGAAGACCGGGCATTTCTGCGTGCCCTGCTCTACATCATTCTGACCGCCGCGTGCCTGTCGTCGGTCGGTCGCCGCGGGCTGGCGCCGGTGCTGACCCCAGTCAACGACTTCATTCTGCGCTACCGCTGGCAAGCCTTGCTGCTGCTGGGCCTGATCGCGACCTATCGGATGTCCGATACGGTCATGGGGGTCATGGCCAACGTGTTCTACATCGACCAGGGCTTCACCAAGGACCAGATCGCCAGCGTCAGCAAGATCTTCGGCCTGATCATGACCCTGCTCGGCGCCGGCTTCGGCGGCTTGCTGATCGTGCGCTTCGGCATCCTGCCGATCCTGTTCATCGGCGGTATCACGTCGGCCGGGACCAACCTGCTGTTCCTGATGCTGGCCGACATGGGGCCGAACCTGAAGATGCTGGTGTTGACCATCTCGCTGGACAATTTCAGTTCCGGCCTGGCCACCTCGGCCTTCGTCGCCTACCTGTCGAGCCTGACCAACCTCAAGTTCTCGGCCACGCAATATGCGCTGCTGAGCTCGATCATGCTCCTGCTGCCGCGCCTGATCGGCGGTTATTCAGGGGTCATGGTCGAGAAGTTTGGCTATCACAACTTCTTCCTGATCACCGCCCTGCTCGGCGTGCCGACGCTGCTGCTGATCGCCCTGCACTGGAAGCAGGAGAACGCGCGCATCGCCCGCGAGGGGCCCGACGAAGAAGCGGCCTGACAAAAAAAGCCCCGGCCATGACGACCGGGGCTTTTTCGTTGCGCCTCGCAAGACAGACTCAGCCTGGCTGCTTGGCTTCTTCCTGCATCACGCGGATGACCCGCTGCGGGAATGGAATGTCGATACCCTCGGCGCGCAGGCGATCGCGAATCTCGCCGTTGAGCATGTTGGTCACCCCGCCGAAGTCGCCGGTGTTCACCCATATGCGCAGGGATACGGTGATCGAACTGTCGCCCAGGGCGGCCACCACGGCTTCGGGTGCCGGCGTCTGCAACACGCGCGGGTCCTTGGCCAGATCCAGCAGGATCTCGCGGGCCTTCTGCAGGTCGGCGTCGTAGTCCACGCCGATGTCGAAGGTGATCTTGCGCGTGGGCTGACGGTTGGTGTTGGTGATGATGCCGTTGGACAGGTTGCCGTTGGGCAGGATCACCGTGCGGTTGTCGCCGGTGCGCAAGACGGTATGGAAGATCTGGATGGAGTCGACGGTACCGCTCACACCCTGCGCTTCGATCCAGTCGCCGATGCGGAAAGGACGAAACAGCAGGATCAGCACGCCGCCGGCGAAGTTCGCCAGGCTGCCTTGCAGGGCCAGGCCGATGGCCACGGTCGCACCACCGATGGCGGCGACGAACGACGTGGTTTCGATGCCGATGGTCGAAGCGACGCTGACCAACAGCAGAATCTTCAGGATGACATTGGCCAAGGTGCCGATGAAGCGCTGCAACGCCAGGTCGATGTGCCGCAATGCCAACAGTTTCTGCAGGCTGGCGGTGACTCTGTTGATCAGCCACCACCCTACACACAGCACCACCACCGCCAGGATGACCTTGCTGGCGTATTGCATGACCATCGGAATCCAGGCTTGCGAGGCCTGTACCAGATGATCGACTTCTGCGTTCAAATCCATGGGGCTCTCCTAACACCGCAATACAGGTATTGCCCCCGACCACATGGGATCGCTTCCCTCGGGGGCACCTGCTCCGACGCCTCGGGGAGCCCAAGGTTTCATCAATCGCGGAAGTTGTTGAACTGCAGGGGCATGCCGAACTCCTTGGCGCGCAGGGCGGCGATCGCCTCCTGCAGGTCATCGCGCTTCTTGCCGGTGATGCGCACCTGCTCACCCTGGATGGCCGCCTGCACCTTGAGCTTGGCATCCTTGACGTGGGCGACGATCTTCTTTGCCAGTTCCTTTTCGATGCCTTCGCGCAGCACGGCTTCCTGCTTCATTTCCTTGCCCGAGGCATAGGCATCCTTGACCTCGAGGCACTGCACGTCGATCTTGCGCTTGACCAGGGCCATCTTGAGGATCTCGATCATGGCTTCGAGCTGGAACTCGGCTTCGGCGGTCAGGGTGACCGTGAGGTCCTTGAAGGCGAAGCTGCCTTTGCCTTTGAGGTCGTAACGGCGATCCAGCTCCTTGATGGCGTTGTCGACCGCGTTGGTGACTTCGTGCTTGTCCAACTCGGACACTACGTCGAACGAGGGCATGTGTTTTCTCCGGAAAATGATCGGCGGCTCGTTGAAAGAAGGAGCGCGCCTGGCTTGACGATTGAAATGCCCGCTCATTATAAGGGAGCCGGCATTGTGAAAGGCCACCTGCGGCTTGAATTCAGGCGCGGGTCATCCATTTTTCGAGCGAGTCTGCGATGCGCGAGCAGCACCTTACCCATGAGCCTGCGGCCGAACAGCTATTGGATCGGACCTGGCATGTGCTGGGCGTCGGCAGCCTGGGCGTGTTGTGGGCGTGCCGACTGGCTCGTGCCGGTGTGCCGGTGCATCTGCTGCTGCGCGATGCCGCACGGTTGCAGGCGTACCTCCAGGCGGGTGGACTGAGCTTGACCGAAGGCGCGCAGACCCATGTTCACCTGCTGCCCGCAACGAGCGTCGCCGGTGATGGACCGATCACGCGTCTGCTGCTGGCGTGCAAGGCTTACGATGCGCAGGCGGCCATCGCCAGTGTCGCCACGCGCCTGGTGCCGGGCGCCGAAGTGATCCTGTTACAGAACGGCATGGGCAGTCAGCAGGCAGTGGCGCGGATGCTGCCGCACGCACGCTGCATCTATGCCTCGACGACCGAAGGAGCCTATCGCGCCGGTGATTTCCAGGCAGTCTTCGCCGGGCAGGGACTGACCTGGCTGGGCGATGCCGACCCAAGCCGCAACCAGGCTCCGACGGCGCTGCTGGCTGACTTGGTCCGGGCTGGCATCGCACATCAGTGGACCGACGCTATCGAATCGCGCCTGTGGCGCAAGCTGGCGCTCAACTGCGCGATCAATCCGCTGACCGTGTTGCATGGCTGCCGCAACGGGGCGTTGGCTGACCACCCTGACGAAGTGGCCGCGCTGTGCGCCGAGCTGGCACGACTGCTGCGAGCGTGTGGCCAGCCAGACGCCGCCGACGGGCTGCACGAAGAGGTGCAAAGGGTCATCCAGGCGACGGCCGCCAACTACTCTTCGATGTATCAGGACGTCGACCAGGGTCGCCGAACCGAAGTCGACTACCTGCTGGGCTACGCCTGCGCTGCGGCGCTCGACCGGCAGTGCGAGGTGCCGTGTCTACAAACGCTGCAGGCACGACTGATCAAGGCCCTGCACAAGCCCTGAAGCCGCGTCGCTCCTTTCTCGGCCAATAAGCGCTCTCACGGTGCCCGCAGCACACTTTGCTACACTGCGGCTCTGCCCTGCACTGCCTTGGAAGCGATCACACCCATGCCCCTGCGCCAGAGACTCGAGAACCTGCCGGTTGGCCAGAAACTGCTGGCCGCCCTGCTGGTGCTGTTGACCACCGTGCTGCTGGTCGCCAACCTGACGTTCATCAGCGCGGCCTATTGGATCTCCCAGGAGAGCATGGCACCCCAGGCCCTGCAGACGATTGGCCGGCTGCTGGCCAACCCCAGCCTCGCGCAGCGGGCGGTGGGCTCGCCGCAGGAGGCCGAGGCGCTGCTCGAAGAGCTCAATGGCTATTCGCCCCTACGCGCCGCCGCCATCTACGATGCCCAGGGCGAGCGCCTGGCCCAGTTGCAGCACGGCGATCGATTGAAGATGCCCGCGCGCTTCGACAGCATCGAAAGCTGGCGTTCCACCGAATTCCGCAGCACCCAGTTGGTGCCACTGCCCAACGCCGGCCATCTGTTGCTGGTGGCCAGCAGCGAGCTGCCCGTGGCGTTCTACACCGGCACCCTCACTGCGAGCCTCGGCATCCTGGTGTTCAGCGTGCTGTTGTGGCTGGTCATCGCCCGGCAGATCAAGCGCTTGATCACCCAGCCCATCTATCGCCTCGAAGAACTGTCGCGCCAGGTCACCCGCGAGGAGAACTACGCCCTGCGCGCAGGCCGCGGCAACCATGACGAGATCGGCAGTTTGGCGGAAGCCTTCAACACCATGCTCTCGCGCATCGAAGCACGCGAACAACAGCTCAAGCGAGCCCGCGACGAGTCTCAGGCGGCCTACGACCAGGCCCAGGGACTGGCCGAGGAAACCCGCCACACCAACCGCAAGCTAGAACTCGAAGTCCAGGTGCGCAGCAAGATCGAGAAGAAGCTCACCGGTTTCCAGAACTACCTCAACAGCATCATCGATTCCATGCCGTCGGCACTCATCGCTCTCGACGAGCAACTGTACGTCACCCAATGGAACCAGGAGGCCAGCGCCCTTTCCGGCACGCCGCTGGACGAGGCGCTGAATCAACCGATCTTTCTCGCGTTCGCCCCACTCAAGCCATTCCTGCCACAACTCAAGACCACCGTCGAACAGCACACGGTGGCCAAGATCGAGCGGGTGACCTGGGTCAAGGACGACACGCCCCGCCATTACGCGCTGACCTTCTACCCGCTGATGGGCGGTGCCGGCCGCGGGGTGGTGATTCGCATCGACGACATCACCCAGCGCCTGTCGCTGGAAGAAATGATGGTGCAGTCGGAAAAGATGCTTTCGGTCGGCGGCCTCGCAGCGGGGATGGCCCACGAGATCAACAACCCCCTGGGCGCGATCCTGCACAACGTGCAGAACGTCAGGCGGCGCCTCTCGGCCGACCTGCCGAAGAACCTCGAACAAGCCAGCGACGCCGGTATCGATCTGGCCGCGGTGAACGCCTACCTGCAAGGACGAGAAATTCCGCAGCTGCTCGACGGCATCCAGCAGGCCGGCGCACGGGCCGCGAAGATCGTCACCCACATGCTCAGCTTCAGCCGCCGCAGCACTCGGGAAATGGCGCCCTGCGAGCTGCCGGCGCTGATCGATCAAGCCGTGGAAATCGCCGGCAACGACTTCGACCTGGCGATCGGCTTCGACTTCAAGGGGCAGAACATCGTGCGCCAGTTCGACCCGGCGCTGGGTCCGGTGCCCGGCACGGCCAACGAACTGGAACAGGTGCTGCTCAACCTGCTGAAGAATGCCGCCCAGGCCATTCATCAACGCAGCGACGAACAGGAACCGGGACGCATCACCCTGCGCACGCGACTGAACCCGCCATGGGCGGAAATCCAGGTCGAGGACAACGGCGTGGGGATGCCCGAGAGCGTGCGCAAGCGCATCTTCGAACCGTTCTTCACCACCAAGGAGATCGGCCAGGGCACCGGGCTGGGCCTGTCGGTGTCCTACTTCATCATCACCAACAACCACAAGGGCCAGATGGAAGTGCAGTCCAGCCCCGGCCAGGGCACCTGCTTCACGCTGCGCCTGCCATTGGCCGGCAATCCGCTGCCCCTCACCACCACGGAGATATGAGCATGGGCTTTCGCCTGTCGAAGATTTACACGCGCACCGGCGACCAAGGTGAAACCGGGCTCGGCGACGGCCGTCGGGTGCCCAAGGACCATCCCCGCGTGGAGGCCATCGGCGAAGTCGACAGCCTGAACAGCCAGCTGGGCGTGCTGCTGGCGGGGCTGGCCGACGATTCGCGGCTGAACGAGGTCAGCGAGGTGCTCGCGCCCTGTCAGCATCGGCTGTTCGATCTGGGTGGGGAGTTGGCCATGCCTGCGTATCAGGCGCTGGATGCAGCGGAGGTGGAACGCCTGGAGGCGGCCATCGATACCTGGAACGACGAGCTGGGCCCGCTGGAAAACTTCATTCTGCCGGGAGGCTCGTTGCTGATTGCCCAGGCCCATGTATGCCGCAGCCTGGCACGCACAGCCGAGCGTCGCTGTCAGCAGCTCAATGCGGTTGAGCCGTTGTCGGCGGTGAGCCTGGCGTACATCAACCGGATGTCCGATCTGCTGTTCGTGGCTGCGCGAATCATTGCTCGGCGTGAGGGTATTCCCGAGATTCTCTGGCAGCCAGCCAAATCGAGTGACCGCTAACGCGGCTTGCGCCGCTGCTACAGGAGGTGCGCGAAGCGGTTGTCAGGGAGAGGGCCAGAAAGCGCGGATGCCTGCGACACCTTGTGCACCGATCTCCCAGGCTTTCGCCTGATCCTGCGGCCCCAGCCCGCCCAGCAGGAACACTGGCTGGTTGAAGCCCTCGATCAAACCACGCGCCTGATCCCAGCCCAGCGGCTGCGCATCGGGATGGGTCAGGGTCGGTTGCACGGGCGACAGGGTGACGAAATCAACACCCATCTGCTGCGCCAGCGCCAGCTCTTCGGCATCGTGACAAGACGCGGCCAGCCAACGCTCGGCGGGAAACGGTCGGCCTTTGCTGGCGTATTTGCGCAACTGCGCCGAGGTCAGGTGCCACCCGGCCGAAGGGAAATCGCCCAGCCACTCCAATGGCCCCTTGAGCATCAACTGGGCCTTGCCTGCACACAACCCGACCGCATCCACCGCCAGGTCACGGTACTGCGGATCGTAGCCATTGGGTGCGCGCAATTGCAGCAGCTTGATGCCACCGGCGATCGCCTTCTGCATGCCGCGCAGCAGGGTCGAGTTGTCCAGCCCGTCCGGGGTGATCAGGTATTCGCCCGGCAGACTGGCCGCCGCGACGATTGGCCGATTGGCCTCGGGAAACGCGTAGCCAGGCAGCTCGCGCGCCTTGACCCATGCCAACGGCTGGCCTTCGACGCCACGGGGTTCACCCGTGAACGCGGTGACTTCCCAGACATCCAGCAGGACCTGTTTGTCGGCGTAGTCGTGATGCACCTTGATCAACGGCCGCGCCAGGCTGACCTCGATCCCCAACTCCTCGCGCAACTCGCGGGCCAGCGCCGCCTGCACCGTCTCGCCGGGCTCGACCTTGCCACCGGGAAACTCCCACAGACCGCCTTGGTGCTGGGTATCGCCGCGACGGGCAATCAGAATGCGCTGGTCCGCGCCACGGATCACCGCGGCGGCTACATGTATTCGTTTCACTCGATCTCCAGACCGCGCTGAGCTGCCAGTGCCCGGATGCCTCCGCAAGGCGCAGCCGGGCGCGCCAGTCAGGTGCGGTATTCGGCGTTGATCTTCACGTACTCGTGGGACAGGTCGGTGGTCCAGATGGTCTCGCTGCAATCGCCGCGACCCAGCTCGATCCGAATGCCGATCTCTTCCTGCGCCATCACCGCCGAGCCCTGCTCTTCGGTGTAGCTGGCGGCACGGGCGCCACGGCTGGCGATGCACACATCGCCCAGGAACACGTCGATCTTGCTGACATCCAGCTCCGGCACACCGGCACGGCCCACAGCGGCCAGGATGCGCCCCCAGTTCGGATCGGAGGCGAACAGCGCCGTCTTGATCAGCGGCGAATGGGCGACGGTGTAGGCCACGTCCAGACACTCCTGATGGTTGCCGCCGCCGTTGACCTGAACCGTGACGAACTTGGTCGCCCCCTCGCCGTCGCGCACGATGGCCTGGGCCACTTCCATGCACACCTCGAGAACCGCCTGCTTGAGCGCTGCGAACAGCGGCCCGCTGGCCTCGCTGATTTCCGGCAACGCCGCCTGCCCGGTGGCGACCAGCATGCAGCAGTCGTTGGTCGAGGTGTCGCCGTCGATGGTGATGCGGTTGAACGACTTGTTGGCACCGTCGCGCAGCAGATCCTGCAGCACACCCGGCGCGACCTTGGCGTCGGTGGCGATGTAGCCCAGCATGGTCGCCATGTTCGGGCGGATCATGCCGGCGCCTTTGCTGATACCGGTCACGGTGACGGTGACGCCCTCGTGCTGGAACTGGCGACTGGCGCCCTTGGGCAGGGTGTCCGTGGTCATGATGCCGGTGGCCGCAGCCGCCCAGTTGTCGATCGACAGATCATCGAGCGCGGCCTGCAAGGCCCCTTCGATCTTCTCGACGGGCAGTGGCTCGCCGATCACCCCGGTGGAAAACGGCAGCACGGCGCTGGCGTCCACGCCCGCCAGTTCGGCCAGACGCGCCGTGGTGCGCTCTGCCGCGGCCAGACCCGGCTCGCCGGTCCCGGCGTTGGCGTTGCCGGTATTGGTCAACAGATAACGCACGGGGCCACCCACGCGTCGCTTGGACACGATGACCGGTGCCGCGCAGAACGCATTCAGGGTGAACACGCCGGCGACGCTGGAACCCTCGGCGCAACGCATGACCACAACGTCCTTGCGTCCGGGGCGTTTGATACCGGCGCTGGAGATGCCCAGCTCGAAACCCGGAACCGGATGCAGCGTGGGCAAGGGACCAAGACCAACAGCCATGTGAGCACTCCTTTGAGGAATCTGCGGCGTATCGTCGACGCCGCCTTGATGGATGACGCTGCGAATACGCTACAGAACTTCTGTAGGAGCGGTCACCGGCCGCGAAACAGACGACACCGCATATCTGTCTCTACGCGGTGCGGTCTTCGCGGCCAATGACCGCTCCTACAGATAGCCCAGTCAAGTCGCGGCGCGATGTTGCTGCAAAAGCCTGTCGGAGCGCGATCAGTCGATCTTGCCGTGGCAATGCTTGAATTTCTTGCCCGAACCGCACCAGCAAAGCTCGTTGCGGCCCAGCTTCTGGTCATTGCGCACTGGCTCCGACACGGTGGCGGCAACGACTTCGGCGTCTTCGGCCAACACTTCAGGCTGATCCAGGCCAGGCGCCGGAGCGTGTTCGAACTGCATGCGCGCCGCCAATTCCTCGGCATCGCGACGCAGACGCGCTTCTTCCTCGACCGGATCTTCGCGGCGCACCTGCACATGCGACAGCACACGGATGGTGTCGCGCTTGATCGAATCGAGCAGCTCCTGAAACAGGCTGAACGACTCGCGCTTGTACTCCTGCTTCGGGTTCTTCTGGGCGTAGCCGCGCAGGTGAATACCGTGGCGCAGGTGGTCCATGGTCGACAGGTGATCTTTCCACAGGTCGTCGAGAACGCGCAGCAGGATCTGCTTCTCGAAGGTGCGCAGGGCATCGGCGCTGGCCTGATCTTCCTTCTCGGTATAGGCCGCCAGCAACTCGACCATGACCTTCTCGCGCAGGGTCTCTTCGTACAGCTTGTCGTCCGCATCCAGCCACTGCTGGATCGGCAGGCTCACGCCGAAATCGGTCTGCAAGGCCGCTTCCAGGCCTGGAACATCCCACTGCTCGGGCAGCGACTGTGGCGGAATGTGCTGGGAGAACAGCTGACCAAGGACTTCCTGACGGAAGTCGGCAATGGTGTCACCGACGTTGTCGGACGCCAGCAGGCTGTTGCGCATGTGGTAGATGACCTTGCGCTGCTCGTTGGCGACGTCGTCGAACTCCAGCAATTGCTTGCGGATGTCGAAGTTGCGGCCTTCGACCTTGCGCTGGGCCTTTTCGATCGCGTTGGTGACCATGCGATGCTCGATGGCTTCGCCGGACTGCATGCCCAGCGCCTTCATGAAGTTCTTCACCCGGTCGGAGGCGAAGATGCGCATCAGGCTGTCTTCCAGCGACAGGTAGAAGCGGCTGGAACCGGCGTCACCCTGACGACCGGCACGGCCACGCAGCTGGTTGTCGATACGGCGCGACTCGTGACGCTCGGAAGCGATCACGTGCAGACCACCGGATTCGAGCACCTGCTGATGACGCTTCTGCCAGTCGGCCTTGATCTGTGCGATCTGCTCTTCGGTCGGGTTTTCCAGGGAGGCGACTTCGACTTCCCAGTTGCCGCCCAGCAGGATGTCGGTACCGCGACCGGCCATGTTGGTGGCGATGGTCAGCGCGCCGGGACGACCGGCCTGGGCGATGATCTCCGCTTCCTTCTCGTGGAACTTGGCGTTGAGCACCTTGTGCTCGATGCCTTCCTGGTTGAGCAAGCGCGACATGTGCTCGGAGGTTTCGATGGTTGCAGTACCGACCAGCACCGGACGGCCCTGGGCCATGCTTTCCTTGATGTCGGTAACGATGGCGGCGTACTTCTCGTCCGCAGTCAGATAGACCAGGTCGTTGAAGTCCTTGCGCGCCAGCGGCTTGTTCGGCGGGATCACCATCACATTGAGCTGGTAGATCTGGGCGAACTCGAACGCTTCGGTGTCGGCCGTACCGGTCATGCCAGATAGCTTGTTGTACAGGCGGAAGTAGTTCTGGAACGTGGTCGAGGCGAGGGTCTGGCTCTCGGCCTGGATGTTCAGGTTTTCCTTGGCTTCGATAGCCTGATGCAGGCCTTCGGACAGGCGACGGCCCGGCATGGTACGACCGGTGTGCTCGTCGACCAGCAGGATCTGCCCGTCCTGGACGATGTACTCGACGTTGCGGTTGAACAGCTTGTGCGCACGCAGGCCGGCGTAGACGTGGGTCAGCAGGCCCAGGTTGTGCGCCGAGTAGAGGCTCTCGCCCTCGGCCAGCAGGCCGGCGCGGGTGAGCATTTCCTCGATGTACTGGTGACCGGCTTCGTTGAGTTCGACCTGACGGGTCTTCTCGTCGATGCTGTAGTGGCCTTCCTTGGTGACCTGGCCCTCGACTTCTTCGATGTGCTGCTCGAGTTGCGGGATCAGGCGGTTGATCTCGGTGTACAGCTTGGAGCTGTCTTCGGCCTGGCCGGAGATGATCAGCGGCGTACGGGCTTCGTCGATCAGGATGGAGTCGACTTCGTCGATCACGGCGAAATTCAGCTCGCGCTGGAATTTCTCTTCCATGCTGAACGCCATGTTGTCGCGCAGGTAGTCGAAACCGAATTCGTTGTTGGTGCCGTAGGTGATGTCGGCGGCATAGGCCAGACGCTTCTCTTCCGGCGGCGCGAACGGCGTGACCACGCCGACGGTGAGGCCCAGGTATTCGTACAGCGGACGCATCCAGTTGGCATCGCGACGCGCCAGGTAGTCGTTGACCGTGACCACGTGCACGCCCTTGCCGGACAGTGCGTTGAGGTACACGCCCAGGGTCGCTACCAGGGTCTTGCCTTCACCGGTGCGCATTTCGGCGATCATGCCTTCGTGCAGGGTGATGCCACCGATCAGCTGGACATCGAAGTGCCGCATACCCATGACGCGCTTGCCGGCTTCGCGGCAGACGGCGAAGGCTTCGGGCAGCAGCTGGTCGAGGGTCTCGCCTTTTGCCAGGCGGGCCTTGAACTCTGCGGTCTTGGCGCGCAGCTGCTCGTCCGAAAGGGCCACCATCTGCTCTTCGAAGGCATTGACGGCTTGTACCGTCTTGAGCATGCGTCGTACTTCACGCTCGTTCTTGCTTCCAAAAAGTTTCTTTAACAAAGGCGCAAACATATTGGCAGGATCTTCCACACATAGGGATGGAGGGCGGCCCCGTGAGTCGCCCGTGCAGCCCTCATGGCCGCATGCGAACGAGCATTCTACCCGGAAACGATGGAGAGGAAAGTGGCGCGATGTCCACGATGCTGGCACAGCGTTGTAATGGGGCGGCTTTACAATAAGGGCTTTTTCGCCAACTTCAACCTGCAAGGTGCAGATGTCATCCATTCAAACGCCGAGAGCTGGCCTGTGTCGTCCATGTGAAACGGTGTGGGCGAGGGATTCTGTTAACATGCCGACTCTGTAACTTCAGGTGTATCCCCATGGTCTTTCGCCCCCTGCCCGCCCGGGCACCGGCAGTCCTGCTGCGCGAAGCCAAACCGCTCAAGGCCCTGTTCAGCCAGGCTCAGCGCCTGTCGCATCTGCAGCGCCTGTTCGAGAGCCAACTGCAGCCGGCGGCGCGCGAGCATTGCTACGTCGCCTCGTGGCGCGAGGGCAGCCTGTTGCTGATCGTCACCGACGGCCACTGGGCCACGCGCCTGCGCTACCAGCAGAAGCGCCTGCAACGCGATCTGCAGGCGCTGGAGGAATTCAGCAGCCTGACGCGCATCCTGTTCAAGGTGCAGCCGCCCACCGTGCAGAGCAAGGCCGGCGCGCGCAGCATCGACCTGTCGATCAGCGCGGGCGAGAACATCCAGGCGACCGCCGAGGGCATCAGCGATCCCAATCTGCGCGCGGCGCTGGAACGTCTGGCAGCTCACGCCAAGCGGCCACGCTGAGCGCTCGCCACGCCTCGACCGTCCTCCCGCCCCGGCTCATAAAACAACACCCAAAAAAAAGCCACCCAATGGGTGGCCTATAAATGTGAAACCAGAAAAGAGAGGTTGTATCAACCCAACGCAGCTGGCCGCATGTAAGAGATCGGTACCGTGCTGGCATCTTCGAACGTAACCACTTCCCAGGCGTCATCCTGCTCGAGCAGACGACGAAGAAGCTGGTTGTTCAGTGCGTGGCCCGACTTGTAGCCACGGAATTCGCCAATCAGGCTGTTACCCAGCTGATAGAGATCGCCGATTGCATCGAGAATCTTGTGTTTGACGAATTCGTCTTCGTAGCGAAGACCGTCCTCATTCATGACGCCTGCCTCGTCCACCACGATAGCGTTTTCAACGCTGCCGCCCAGTGCACGATTGTGCTTGCGCAGGTATTCAAGGTCGCTCATGAAGCCGAACGTGCGCGCCCGACTGACTTCCTTCACGAAGGACGTGCTGGAAAAGTCGACGCTGGCGGTCTGGGTGCGATCCTTGAAGACAGGATGATCGAAATCTATTTCGAAGCTCACCTTGAACCCTTCGAAAGGCAGGAAGGTGGCGCGCTTGTCGCCCTCCGTCACTGTCACTTCACGCAGGATCCGGATGAATTTCTTCGGCGCGTCCTGTTCTTCCAGGCCAGCCGATTGAATCAGGAATACGAAGGGTCCGGCACTGCCATCCATGATCGGCACTTCGGACGCGGAGAGCTCGACGTAGGCGTTATCGATTCCCAGGCCCGCCATGGCCGACAGTAGATGCTCTACGGTATCGACCTTGACATCGCCATTGACCAAAGTGGTGGACATCGTGGTGGCGCCGACATTGTGGGCGCGCGCAGGAATCTGCACGACCGGATCGAGGTCGACACGGCAGAACACGATGCCGGTATCCACGGGCGCAGGCTTCAAGGTCAGGTAGACCTTCTCACCGGAGTGCAAGCCGACGCCTGTGGCACGGATAATATTCTTCAGGGTGCGTTGTTTAATCATGGCATTGGCCGCTTCAGCGCAAATTGCGAACTGGTATCAACAAAGGCTGGCGATGATAGCAGACCGAACCTTTGCTGAACACCAATCACCCTAATACCCCTGATAAATTGCATCAATCGGCCTGACGACGCAGGAAGGCCGGGATGTCCAGATAATCCAGATCATCCTGAGGGTTCAGCTTGGCCGCAGCGGCCGTCCCGGCGTGCGCCTGGTTGCGCATCACGGTCGGGCGATCCAGGTCGCGGTAGTTCACCGATGGAGCGTCCTGACGAGCAGGCTGCTGCGAAGGTGGAGGCGTCTGCGCTGCGGTCTGCATGGTGTTGTCGATGACCTTCACAGGCTTCTCGATCTTCGCGCCCAGGCCGGTGGCCACGACGGTAACGTGCAGTTCGTCGCGCATGTCCGGATCGATCACGGTACCGACCTTGACCATCGCGTGGTCGGAGGCGAACGCTTCGATGATGCTACCCACGTCGGAGTATTCACCCAGCGACAGGTCGGGACCTGCGGTGATGTTGACCAGGATGCCGCGAGCGCCCTGCAGGTTGACGTCTTCGAGCAGCGGGTTGCGAATGGCCGCTTCGGTGGCCTCGCGCGCGCGGTTCGGACCGCTGGCGCAGCCGGTACCCATCATCGCCATGCCCATTTCGCTCATCACGGTACGCACGTCGGCGAAGTCGACGTTGATCATGCCTGGACGCTTGATGATGTCGGAGATACCGCGAACGGCACCAGCCAGCACGTCGTCAGCCTTGGCGAACGCCGACAGCAGGCTGGCGTCCTTGCCCAGGATGGTCAGCAGCTTCTCGTTGGGAATGGTGATCAACGAGTCGACGCTTTCGGACAGCATGCGGATGCCTTCATCGGCGATCTGCATGCGCTTGCGGCCTTCGAAGGGGAACGGACGGGTCACGACCGCAACGGTCAGGATGCCCATTTCCTTGGCCACTTCGGCGATGATCGGTGCAGCACCGGTACCGGTACCGCCGCCCATGCCGGTGGTGATGAAGACCATGTTGGTGCCTTGCAGCACTTCGGCGATGCGCTCGCGGTCTTCCATCGCGGCCTGACGGCCGACTTCGGGGTTGGCGCCAGCGCCCAGGCCCTTGGTGACGCCGGTACCCAGTTGCAGGATCGTGCGTGCGCCGATGTTCTTGAGTGCCTGAGCATCGGTGTTGGCGCAGATGAATTCAACGCCTTCGATGTTGCTCTTGACCATGTGGTTGACGGCGTTGCCGCCGCCACCGCCGACACCGATAACTTTGATTACCGGGCTTTGCGGGATGTTGTCTACGAGTTCGAACATGTGCCCTCTCCTTTCTCTATTTGTGTGCGCCTACCGCTACTGCCGTTTTGAATCAGAAATTGCCTTGCACCCAACGCTTCAGCCGTTCCAGCACCGGAGCCTTGGTGTCATCGCTATAACTGCTGCTGTTGCTGATGCCTGACAGGTTCAAGCCATCGGATTGCTTCTGCAGGCCGTACATCAGCAGGCCCACGCCGGTGGAATAGATCGGGTTGCTGATGACGTCACTCAGCCCCCGTACGCTATGCGGCACGCCCAGGCGCACCGGCATGTGGAAGATTTCTTCGGCCAGCTCGACCGCGCCTTCCATTTTTGCCGTACCACCGGTCAGCACGATGCCGGCCGGGATGAGGTCTTCGTAGCCGCTGCGACGCAGCTCGGCCTGGATCAGGGTGAACAGTTCGTCGTAGCGTGGCTCGACGACTTCGGCCAGCGCCTGGCGCGACAGCTCGCGCGGCGGACGGTCGCCGACACTGGGCACCTTGATGGTTTCGCCGGCACCGGCCAGCTTGGCCAGGGCGCAGGCGTAACGGATCTTGATCTCTTCGGCGTACTGCGTGGGGGTCCGCAGGGCCATGGCGATGTCGTTGGTGACCTGATCGCCCGCAATGGGGATGACTGCGGTGTGACGGATGGCGCCTTCGGTGAAGATGGCGATATCCGTGGTACCGCCGCCGATGTCGACCAGGCACACGCCCAGTTCTTTCTCGTCATCGGTCAGCACCGAGTAGGCCGAGGCCAACTGCTCGAGGATGATGTCGTCGATTTCCAGGCCGCAGCGACGAACGCACTTCTCGATGTTCTGAGCCGCATTGACGGCGCAGGTCACCACGTGAACCTTGGCTTCCAGACGCACGCCGGACATGCCCAGGGGCTCGCGCACGCCTTCCTGGTTGTCGATCACGTAATCCTGCGGCAGGGTGTGCAGGACGCGCTGGTCGGCCGGGATCGCCACGGCCTGGGCCGCGTCCAGAACGCGTTCCAGGTCGGCCGTGCTGACCTCACGGTCGCGAATGGCCACGATCCCATGGGAGTTCAGGCTGCGAATGTGGTTACCGGCAACGCCGACGAACGCCGAGTGAATGCGGCAACCGGCCATCAGCTGGGCTTCTTCGACCGCACGCTGGATCGACGCCACGGTCGACTCGATGTTCACCACCACGCCCTTCTTCAGGCCGCGCGAGGGATGGGTGCCGATCCCCACGATGTCCAGCGTACCGTCGGCCGCGACTTCGCCCACCAGCGCCACCACCTTGGAGGTACCGATGTCCAGCCCGACGATCATTTTGCCGCTTTGCACGTTTGCCATGGTCCTGCCTCTTGTCAATTCTTCGCGACGGCGGGCTTGTCCGCCGTCGGGGCGCTCGGTTCACGCCAGCCCACGGCCAGGCCGTTGGCATAGCGCAGGTCGATACGCGCGATATTCGTGATCTGGTCTTTGAGTGTCTTGTCGTAAATGGCGATAAAGCGGCGCATTTTTTCCATCAAGTGGTCACGTCCCAGCAACAGCTCGATGCCTGGGCCGGCGCTTCCTGCGCCTGTGGTGAGAAACCAGCTGCCGCGTTCGGTCAGTTCCAGCCGGGCTACCGAATAGCCCAGCGGACGCAACATCTGACTCAGCACCTGGTATTGCTGCATCACCTGCTGTTGGGCCCGTGCCGGGCCGAACAACTGCGGCAAGTGTTCGTAGTTGCCCAGTTCGCGAGGCGCGAACGCCTGGCCCTGGTTGTTGAGCAGTGACTCGTTGCCCCAGCGCGCGACCGGCAGTTGCTCTTCCAGGCGAATCACCACCTGGTCGGGCCACACCCGGCGCACTTCGGCGTGAGCGATCCAGGGCATGGTCTCCAGCTCGGTGCGCATGCGGGTCAGGTCAATGCTGAAGAACGTGCTGCCGACGTAAGGCTGGATACGCTCCTGCACCGACTGCTGGTTGATGTAGGCCAGGTCGCCCTGCACCGACACCTTGGTGATCGGGCGGTCGGCGTAGGGCATCAGGTACTGGGCGCCTTCATAGGTGCCAAAACCCAGACCCACCAGCAGCACCGGCCACATCAGCTTCTTGAAGATACTGAAGTTGGCCTTGGGCAGACGCACCGACAGTGGCTCCTTGGCCACCATGCGGCTTGCACCCCGCGGCACCGGCTTGTTGCGACCGATGGCAGGTGACTGATGGCGAATCATTGGGCCGTGCATGGTCTTACCCTCGCGCCTTGCAACTGGCGGCAAGAATTGCCAGCACCAACTGCTGGAAATCCAGGCCAGCCGCTTTCGCCGCCATGGGCACCAGGCTGTGATCGGTCATGCCTGGAGCGGTGTTGACTTCCAGCAGCCAGAAACGGCCCTGCTGGTCCTGCATCACGTCCACGCGCCCCCAGCCCTGAATGCCGATGGCATCGCAGGCGCGCGCGCAGAGGTCGATGAGTTCCTGCTCCTTGGCGGGCGCAAGGCCACAGGGAACGCGGTACTGGGTATCGTTGGCGACGTATTTGGCGTCGTAGTCGTAGAACGTGTGGGGTGTGCCCAGCGCGATGGCAGGCAGCATCTGGCCACGCAGCGTCGCGACAGTGAACTCAGGGCCCTGGACCCATTGTTCGACCAGCACTTGTGAGTCGTAGGTGCTGGCGGCTTTCCAGGCGTCGACCAGTTCGTCGACGCTGTTCACCTTGGCCATCCCGATGCTTGAACCTTCATGGGCGGGTTTGACGATCAAAGGGAAGCCCAGTTCCCCGGCCGCGAAAATACAATCCTGTTCGCTCGCCAGCACGGCATGCGCCGGGGTCGGCAAGCCGAGGCTCTGCCACACCTGCTTGGTGCGCAGTTTGTCCATCGCCAGGGCGCTGGCGAGGATGCCGCTGCCGGTATAGGGAATGTCCAGGCACTCGAGCAGGCCCTGCATGCTGCCGTCTTCGCCGCCGCGGCCGTGCAGGATGATGAAGGCATGGTCGATCTTCTGCGCTTGCAGGCGCGCCAGCAGGTCATCGCCAACGTCGATACCGAACGCGTCCACGCCAGCGCTCTGCAAGGCCTCCAGGCACGCGGCGCCCGATTTCAGCGACACCTCGCGCTCGGCGCTCTTGCCGCCGTAGAGCACGGCCACGCGACCGAAGTCGCTGGGCATGATCTGCGAACGCAGGGTGTTGAGATCCAGAATGTTCATTGCGATTTCTCCGAGGCCTGCGCGAACAGCGGGCTTTTGAGCAACTGCGGGGCAAGGCCGCCGATGTCGCCGGCGCCCTGGCAGAGCAGGATGTCACCGGCGCGCAGCAACGGCTTGACCAGTGGCGCCAGCTCGACGCCGCGTTCGATATAGATGGGGTCCAGCTGGCCGCGCTGGCGGATGCTGTGGCACAACTGACGGCTGTCGGCGCCCGGGATCGGCTCTTCACCGGCCGGGTAGACCTCCATCAGCAGCAACACATTGGCGTCGGCGAGCACTTGTACGAAATCGTCGTACAAGTCGCGCGTGCGGCTGAAGCGGTGGGGCTGATATACCATCACCAGACGTTTATCGGGCCAGCCGCCGCGCACGGCAGCGATCACGGCCGCCACTTCGCGGGGGTGATGGCCGTAGTCGTCGACCAGCATCACGCTGCCGCCCTCGACCGGCAGTTCGCCGTACACCTGGAAGCGTCGGCCGACGCCCTGGAATCCGGACAGGCCCTGGACGATGGCGCTGTCGCTGATGCCTTCGTCGGTGGCGATGGCGATCGTTGCCAGGGCATTGAGCACGTTGTGGTTGCCTGGCATGTTGACCGACACGTTGAGCGGCTCGCGGTCGCGTCGCAGCACCGTGAAGTGGGTCAGCATGCCTTGCTGGCGCACGTTGATGGCGCGCACGTCGGCTTCTTCGCTGATGCCATAGGTCAGGGTCGGACGGGCGATCTGCGGGAGGATCTCGCGCACCACCGGGTCATCCAGGCAAACCACGGCCAGGCCGTAGAACGGCAGGTTGTGCAGGAACTCGACGAAGGTCTTCTTCAATACGTTGAAGTCGCCGCCGTAGGTCGCCATGTGATCGGCGTCGATGTTGGTGACCACGGCCACCAGCGGCTGCAGGTGCAGGAAGCTGGCATCGGACTCGTCGGCTTCGGCGATCAGATAGCGACTGGTGCCCAGCTGGGCATTGGTGCCAGCCGCATTCAGACGACCGCCGATGACGAACGTGGGGTCAAGGCCACCGGCTGCGAACACCGAGGCGATCAGGCTGGTGGTGGTGGTCTTGCCATGGGTCCCGGCCACGGCGATGCCGTGCCGATAGCGCATCAGTTCGGCGAGCATCTCGGCGCGCGGCACCACCGGAATCCGGCGCTCCAGCGCGGTGGCGACTTCCGGGTTGCTGGTATTGACGGCACTGGAGACGACCAACACGTCGGCGCTGGCGGCGTTTTCGGCACGGTGGCCGATGAAGATCTGCGCGCCAAACGACGTCAGTCGCTCGGTCACCGGCGAAGCCTTGAGGTCGGAACCCGAGACGTCGTAGCCCAGGTTCAGCAGCACCTCGGCGATGCCGCACATGCCCACGCCGCCGATGCCGACGAAATGGATGCGACGGATGCGGCGCATTTCCGGTTGCGGAATGGCTTTCTGGTTCTCAACCATGGGCCACCTCCAGGCAGACGTCGACCACATTGCGCGTGGCATCGGGTTTGGCCAGGCGGCGGGCAGTGCTCGCCATGCTCAGGAGTTTTTCGGGTTGCATCAAAACCTCTTTCAGGCGCTCGGCAAGTTGCGCCGCGCCGGTTGTCGCTTGTGGCATGAGGAAGGCAGCGCCTTCGCGGGCCAGATAATCGGCATTGCGTGTCTGGTGATCGTCGATCGCGTGGGGCAAAGGCACCAACAGCGACGGCAGGCCAGCGGCGGCCAGCTCGCTGATGGTCAACGCGCCCGCGCGGCAGACCACCAGGTCGGCCCAGCCATAGGCTTGGGCCATGTCCTTGATGAATGGGGCGACCTGCGCCTCGACACCGGCTTCGCGATAACGCTCGGCGGTGATCTCATCGTGTTTCTTGCCAGCCTGGTGAAACACCTCAGGCCGGTATTGCGCCGGAACCTGCGCCAGGGCCTCGGGCAACAGCTTGTTCAACGGCTCGGCGCCCAGGCTGCCGCCCAGGACCAGCAGCCGTGGCTGGCGCCCGATCAGGGCCTGGCGCGGGGTTTCCATGAACAACTCGCTGCGCACCGGATTTCCCGTGGTCCGGCGCTTGGCCGAAGCGGCGAAGGTGTCGGGGAAAGCTTCGCAGACTCGGCTGGCGAAAGGCACCAACAGGCGATTGGCGGTACCGGCAACGGCATTCTGCTCATGGACGATCACCGGCACACCGGCCAGCCGCGCGGCCACGCCGCCAGGGCCGGTCAGGTAACCACCGAAGCCGACCACGCACACCGGTCGCAGTTGGGCAATGATGCGGCGCGCCTGAACCACGGCCTTGCAGATGGCGAACGGCGCCTTGAGCAGGGCCAGTCGGCTCTTGCCACGCACACCGCTGACATCGATCAGATGCAACGGCAGGCCGTTGGCCGGCACCAGCTCGTTCTCGATACCGCGCGGCGTGCCCAGCCAGTGCACGCTGAAACCGCGCGCCTGGAACTCGCGCGCGCAGGCCAGGGCCGGGAACACGTGTCCGCCGGTGCCGCCAGCCATGATCAGCACATTGCCTTTACCGGCCATGGGGCGTCTCCTCGGCGAAATCGCTTTCGCTGAATTCCACCTCTTCGCTACCCAGGTGCGAGCGGCTTTCCCACTCGATGCGCAGCAGCAGCCCCAGACAGGCGCAGCAGATCACAAGCGAGCTGCCGCCGTAGCTGAGGAACGGCAGAGTCAGCCCCTTGGTGGGCAGCAGGCCGACGTTCACGCCGATGTTGATCAGGAACTGGCCGATCCACAGGAACGACAGGCCATACGCCACGTAGGCCGCAAAGTACTGCTTGGCCCGCTCGGCCCAGTAACCGATGTACATGCCACGTATGCAGACGAATACGAACAGTGCGACCGTGCACAGCGACCCCACCACGCCCAGCTCTTCAGCGAGCACCGAGAACACGAAGTCGGTGTGGGCTTCGGGCAGGTAGAACTGCTTCTGCACGCTGTTGCCCAGGCCGACGCCGAACCACTGGCCACGACCGAAGGCGATCAGCGCCTGGGTCAATTGATAACCGGAGCCGAACTGGTCGCTCCACGGGTCTGTGAAGGTGATCAGACGCGCCATGCGATACGGTTGGGCCTGAACCAGCACGAACACCGCACCTACTGCCAAGGCCACCATCAGGGCGAAGCGAAACAGGCCCACGCCACCCAGGAACAGCATTGCGGCTGCGGCACCCATCATCACCACCGTAGCACCGAAGTCAGGCTCCATCAGCAGCAGTCCAGCCATCGGCAGCAACACGAAGAACGGCTTGAAGAAGCCCATCCAGCTGTCGCGCACTTCCTGCTGGCGACGCACCAGGTAGCCTGCCAGGAAGATCACTACGAACACCTTGGCGATTTCCGAAGGCTGGACGTTGAACATGCCGAAGCCGATCCAGCGCATGGACCCGTTCACTTCGCGACCGATGCCGGGCAGCAGCACCATCACCAGCAAGCCGAATGCAGCGATCAGCAGCGTACCGCCTATGCGCTGCCAGGTAGCGATGGGCACCATCATGGTGACGATGCAGGTGCCGATACCGATCACCAGGTACACAAGGTGGCGAATCATCATCGACAACGAATTGCCCGAGTTGACCGCCGCCACTTCCGAAGAAGCCGAGGTGATCATGACCAGACCGAGGCCCAGCAGCGCCAGGCAGCCGGCCAGCATGGCGAAGTCGATATCGATCCCGCGGCCGCTGATCAGCGGCGAGGGAAATGGCTTGATGACACCGAAGATCATGACAAGCCCTCTACGGCATGGGCGAACAGGCGCCCGCGCTCTTCATAATTCTTGAACATGTCCAGACTCGCGCAGGCCGGTGAGAGCAGCACGGCATCGCCGGGCTGGGCCAGTTCGGCGCAGCGCTGAACCGCTTCCTCGATCGAGGCAACGTTGACCTGGGTAACGCCTGGCCCGGCAACGGCCGCAATACGTGCGGCGTCGCGACCCAGCAGCACCAGGGCACGGCAATGACGCTGGATGGGTTGGCCAAGGGCAGTGAAATCGGCGCCCTTGCCGTCGCCACCGGCGATCAGCACAAGCTGACCTTCGATGTCGGCGCCCAACCCTTCGATGGCGGCAATCGCAGCACCGACGTTGGTGGCCTTGGAATCGTCGTACCAGGCCACGCCATCACGCTCGCGCAGCCACTGGCAGCGGTGCGCGAGCCCGGTGAATTCACGCAGGCTGGCCAGCATGGCGTCGAACGGCAGACCCACCGCGTGTCCCAGGGCGAGCGCAGCCAAGGCATTGGCCTGGTTGTGCGCGCCACGGACCTTGAGCTCGCTGACCGGCATCAGGTTCTCGAACTCGTAGGCCAGGTACTTCTGCCCGCCTTCCTCGCGCAGGCCGAAAGCCTTGAAGTCCGGCTTGTTCAGGCCGAACGTCCAGCACGGCATGCCCTCGCCGATCAGCGGCCGGCTCAGGGCATCCTGACGATTGAACACGAACTTGCGGGCGCCGCGGAAAATCCGATGCTTGGCCAGGTGATAGGCCGGCAGCCCGCTGTAGCGGTCCATGTGGTCTTCGCTGACGTTGAGCACCGTAGCCACTTCGGCATTGAGCTGATGGGTGGTTTCCAGCTGAAAGCTCGACAGTTCCAGCACGTACAGCTCGACGTCGTCATCGAGCAGATCGAGCGCTGGCTGTCCCAGGTTGCCGCCCACGGCCACCCGTTTGCCGGCCGCAGCGGCCATTTCGCCCACCAGCGTGGTCACGGTGCTTTTGGCGTTGGAGCCGGTGATCGCCACGATCGGGGCCTTGGCATGACGGGCAAACAGGTCGATATCGCCGGACAGGTGCACGCCTCGCGCCGCTGCCTGCTGCAGGGCGGGAGTCGCCAGTGCCAGACCGGGGCTCACGTAGAGCTCATCGGCGCGGCACAGGAATTCCACGTCCAGCTCACCGCAACGGACTTCCACCTGCGGATAGTCGCGACGCAGCGTCGCCAGTTCCGGCGGCGCTTCGCGTGTATCGGCCACGGCAAACGCCACGCCCTGACGCGCGAGGAAGCGCACCAGGGACATGCCGCTCTTGCCGAGGCCGACAACGATGCGGAAGTGGGAAGAAGCGATCAGAGACACTCGTTCTACCTCAGCTTCAGGGTGGCAAGGCCGATCAGCACCAGAATCACGGTGATGATCCAGAAGCGTACGATGACCCGCGGTTCGGGCCAGCCCTTGAGTTCGAAATGGTGGTGAATCGGGGCCATGCGGAACACACGGCGACCGGTGAGCTTGAACGAGGCGACCTGGATCACCACCGACAGCGTCTCGACGACGAAGATGCCGCCCATGATGAACAGGACGATCTCCTGACGCACGATCACCGCGATGGTGCCCAGGGCGGCGCCCAGCGCCAGCGCGCCGACGTCACCCATGAACACCTGGGCCGGGTAGGTGTTGAACCACAAGAAACCCAGGCCGGCGCCGATCAGGGCGCCGCAGAAGACGATCAGCTCACCTGCACCTGGCACATAGGGAATCAACAGGTATTCGGCGAATTTAACGTTGCCCGACAAATAGCAAAAAATGCCCAATGCGCCGCCGACCATCACCGTTGGCAGGATCGCCAAGCCGTCGAGGCCGTCGGTGAGGTTGACCGCGTTGCTGGAGCCGACGATGACGAAGTAGGTCAGCACGATGAACCCGGCACCCAGCGGAATGCTGGCGTCCTTGAGCATCGGGATGATCAGGGTGGTTTCCACCGGGCTGTTGGCGGTCATGAACAGGAACACCGCAGCCCCCAGGCCGAACACCGACTGCCAGAAATATTTCCAGCGGCTGGGCAGGCCGCGGGAGTTTTTCTCGATTACCTTGCGATAGTCGTCCACCCAGCCGATGCCGCCGAACAGCAGGGTGACGATGAGCACGACCCAGACATAGCGGTTGGACAGGTCAGCCCACAGCAGCGTGCTGATGGCGATGGCCGAGAGAATCAGCGCGCCGCCCATGGTCGGTGTGCCTGACTTGGACAGGTGCGATTGCGGACCGTCGTTGCGTACCGCCTGGCCGATCTGACGAATCTGCAGGGTGCGGATCATCCAGGGGCCCAGCCAGAGGGCCAGCGACAGCGCGGTCAGCACACCCAGAATCCCGCGTAGGGTCAGGTACTGAAAGACCGCGAAGCCTTTATAGAACTGTTGCAGAAATTCTGCCAGCAGCAGCAACATCAGTGTTTCTCCCCGCCAGAACCGCACAACGCCACCACGATGTTTTCCATCGCCGCGCTGCGTGATCCCTTGATCAAAATAGTGGTATTGGAACCCTGCTCAGCGGCCAGCGCCGCGATCAGGTCTGCCTGATTGGCGAAGTGTTGCCCCTGAGCACCGAACGCGGTCACTGCGTGGCGCATCAATGGACCGACCGCGTACAGCGCGTCGACCTTGTCGACGGCATATTCACCTACCTGGCGATGGCCAGCTTCGGCCCAGGCGCCCAGCTCGCCGATATCCCCGAGGACCAGCACGGTGCGCCCGGAAAAGCCGGCGAGTATATCGATTGCCGCACACATGGAGGTGGGGTTTGCGTTGTAGGTGTCGTCGATGACCCGCGCGCCGTTGACGGCGAGCTGCGCGACCGTACGGCCCTTGACCGGCTGCACCGCCTTCAAGCCGGCCTGGATCCCGACCAGCGTCACGCCCAGGGCATGCGCAGCCGCAGCTGCCGCCAAGGCGTTGAGTACGTTGTGGGTGCCGAGCAGGTTGAGCTGGACGAAGACTTCGCCGTCGGGCCCGTGCAGGGTGAAGGACGGGCAACCACGCGCATCGCTGTGGCGGGCACTTGAATGAAAATCCGCCGCGGCGTTGTCCAGCGAGAACGTCAGCACGGCATGCTGGCCGGCGCGTGCCTGCCAGATAGGGAAAGCCTTGTCGTCGAGGTTGAGCACGGCCTTGCCACCTTCGCCCAGGCCTTCGAGGATCTCGCCCTTGGCCTCGACGATCTTGTCCGGACCGCCGAACTCGCCCACATGGGCGGTGCCGGCGTTGGTGATGAGCGCTACGTGTGGACGGGTCAGACCGACGGTGTAAGCGATTTCGCCCACCCGCGATGCACCCAGCTCGATCACTGCCGCAGTGTGCTGCGGCGCCAGTTCGAGCAAGGTCAGCGGTGCGCCCAGATCGTTGTTCAGATTGCCACGGGTGGCCAGCACTGGACCCTGGGTACGCAGAATGCTGGCAAGCATTTCCTTGACCGTGGTCTTGCCGCTCGAACCGGTGACCGCAGCCACCGGGCGGCTGAACGCGGCGCGGTTCAGTGCGCCGAGCTGGCCCAGCGCCAGGCGCGTGTCGGCCACGACCAACTGGGGCAGCGTCGAGCCTGGAACTGCGCGCTGCACCAGCGCGGCTACCGCGCCCTTGGCGGCGACGTCGTCCAGATAGTCGTGACCATCGAAACGAGGACCGGCCAATGCGACGAACAGATCGCCTGCAGTGATGGCCCGGCTGTCGATGCTGACACCGTCGAAGCGCGCGTCGTCACCCACTACGTGTCCGTGCAAAGTGCCTGCCAGCTGGCTGAGGGTCATGGCGTCAAGCATCGGCAGCTCCCCATGCAGCCAGAGCCTGCTCGGCCTGCTGCAGGTCGGAGAACGGATGACGCTCGCCGTTGATCTCCTGATAGTCTTCATGGCCCTTGCCGGCCAGCACGATGACGTCGTCGACCGAAGCCGAATCGATCAGTTGGGCAATGGCGGTGCCACGGCCTGCCACGAAGGTCGCGTTGGCCGCGCTGGAAAAACCCACACGAATGTCGTCGAAGATGCGCAGTGGATCTTCGCTGCGAGGATTGTCGTCGGTGACCAGCACGCGGTCGGCCAGGCGCTCGGCGACTTCGGCCATCAACGGGCGCTTGCCACTGTCGCGGTCGCCGCCACAGCCGAAAAGACACAGCAACTGGCCCTTGGCGTGGGGCCGCAAGGCCTGCAGGACCTGGTCCAGGGCATCGGGCGTGTGCGCGTAGTCGACCACCACCAGAGGCTTGTCGCCACCGCCCAGACGCTGCATGCGACCTTGCGGCCCCTGCACCTGGCGCATCACCTTGAGCACGTCGTCCAACGGATATTCCATGCCCATCAGGGCACCGACCGCAGCCAGTACGTTGCTCAGGTTGAAGCGCCCGAGCAGGCTGCTGCGCAGGCTGTATTCACCGTGTGAGGTCACCAGCGTGGCGCGCACACCGTGATCATCGAATTGCGCGTCGCGGCAGTACAAGGTCGCGCCGCTGTCGCTGAGGCTGTAGGTGATCAGCCGCGACTCGTGATCCTGCTCGGCCAACTCGCGACCGAACGCATCGTCCAGATTGAGCACGCGACACTTCAGGCTTGGCCAGGCAAACAGCCGGGCCTTGGCTTGTGCGTAGGCCTGCATGCTGCCGTGGTAATCCAGATGGTCACGGGACAGGTTGCTCAGCACGGCGATGTCGAAATCCAGCGCGGCCACGCGGCCCTGATCCAGTGCGTGCGACGACACCTCCATGGCCACGGCATGCGCGCCGCCCTTCTTCAGATCGTAAAGTGTGGATTGCACGGCGATCGGATCGGGGGTGGTCAATCGGCCGCTCTGCAAGGCGCCGTAGAAACCGGTGCCCAGGGTACCGATCAGGCCGCAGTGCTCGCCCAGGGCGTCGAGCGCCTGAGCCACCAACTGGGTGATGCTGGTCTTGCCATTGGTTCCGGTCACGCCGACCATGTTCACCGAGCGGCTCGGCTCGCCGTAGAAGCGCCCGGCGATGCTGGACAACTGCGCGATCAGCCCTTTTACCGGAATCAGGGGCACATCGGTGAGCGGCAGCACGGTAGCGCCTTCCACTTCATAGGCCACGGCGGCGGCGCCCAGCTCGAGGGCATCGGCGATGTGCGCACGGCCATCGACCTTGCTGCCGGGTACGGCCAGAAACAGATCGCCCGGACGCACATTGCGGCTGTCCAGGGTCAGCTCGCGGATCATCGGATCGCGGCTGGCTTCGGAAAAAAGCTTGCTCAGGGGCATGGTCATCAGCCGCGCCCTCCTTTTATCAATGGGGTCGCCGGTGCGGCGTTGACCTGCTGCTGCGGCACTGGCGGCGGCAGGTTGTCAGGTTGCACGTTCATCAGGCGCAGCGTGCCGGACATCACCTTGCTGAAGACCGGGGCGCTGACCAGGCCGCCGTAGTAGCCACCCTTGCTCGGTTCGTCGATCACCACGACGATCGCGTAGCGCGGGTCGCTCATCGGGCCGAAACCTGCGAACAGCGAGCGGTAGGCATTCTCGGTGTAGCCGCGCGAGCCGATGGTGGCCTTGCGCGCGGTACCCGACTTGCCCGCCACGTGATACGAAGGCACCCGCGCGCGATACACGCCGCGGGTGTCTTCGATGACTTGCTGGAGCATGCCCTGCACGGTCTTGGCGACCTTCTCGGGAATCACCTGCGCTGCGGTCGGCGGCTGGTCGCTCTTGAGAATGGTCAGGGGCACGATACGGCCGTTGTTGGCGATGGCCGCATAGGCGTGCACCAACTGCAGCGCCGTCACCGACAGGCCGTAGCCGTAGGACAGCGTGGCGGTCTCGGCCTTGCGCCATTCGCGGTGGTTGGGCAGGTTGCCGACGCGCTCGCCCGGGAAGCCCAGGCCGGTGTACTGGCCCAGGCCGACGGCGGACATCACGCGGTAGATGCTCTCGCCGCCGATGTCGAAGGCGACCTTGCTCATGCCCACGTTACTGGAGTTGATCAGAATGCCGGTCAGGTCAAGCACCGGACCTTCGGTCTTGGTCACGTCCTTGATGGTGTAGCGACCGATCTGCAGGGTGCCGGGGTACACGTCGACCTTGTCGCTGGGCTTCCAGCGGCCGGTTTCCAATGCCGCGCTCATGGAGATCGGCTTCATGGTCGAGCCCGGCTCGAACACGTCGATGATCGCACGGTTACGCATGGCCGCCGGCAGCATGGTGCGGCGGTTGTTGGGGTTGTAGGTCGGCTGGTTGACCATGGCCAGGACTTCACCGGTCTTCACGTCCATGATGACCATGCTGCCGGCCTTGGCTTCGTTCTCGGCGATGGCGTTGCGCAGCTCGCGGCTGGCCAGATACTGCAGACGCAGGTCGATGGACAACGCCAAGGTCTTGCCGGCCTTGGCGTTCTTGGTGACCTGTACGTCCTTGATCAGCCGACCGCGGCGGTCCTTGATGACCTGACGCTTGCCGGGTACGCCGGCAAGCCACTCGTCATAGGCCAGCTCGACGCCTTCACGGCCGTGATCGTCGAGGTCGGTGAAGCCGACCATGTGCGCGGTCACGTCGCCCGCCGGGTAGAAACGACGGAATTCCTCGATTCCGTAGACACCCGGGGTTTTCAGGTCGAGTACCGACGCGCCCTGTTCGGGGGTCAGGCCGCGGACCAGGTAGATGAATTCCTTGCTCGCCTGAGCTTCCAGACGCTCGGCCAGGGCCTTGGGGTCTTGCCCGAGCGCGCGTGCGAGCGCGGGCCACTTGTCCTTGGCCAGCTGCATTTCCTTGGGGTTGGCCCACAGGGTGGTCACCGGCGTACTCACGGCCAGAGGCTCGCCATTACGGTCGGTGATCAGGCCGCGGTGCGCGGGAATGGGGATGTGGCGCATGCTGCGCGCGTCGCCCTGACCGATCAGGAAGTCACGGTTGATCACCTGCAGGTAGACGATCTGCGCAACGATGCCGCCGACCAGCAGCAGGAGCAGACCGACCATCAGGCGGAATCGCCACGGGAACAGTGCCCCGTCGAGCTTCATCATGGCGACACCATGCGGATTTCAGTGGCATCCGGGATGCGCATCTTCAACTGTTCGGTGGCCAGGGATTCGATACGGCTGTGAGCGGTCCAGGTGCTTTGTTCCAGGATCAGACGACCCCATTCGGCCTGCGCCTTGTCGCGCTCGCTCAGCTCGCCGTAGAGCGTGTTGAGCAGTTGCCGATTGATGTGCGCGCTGTAGGAAACGCCGATGGCCGACACCAGCACGGCAACGAACAGCAGCAGCATGAGGAAACTGCCGCCCGGCAGCGGCTTGTTGAGCAGCTTGCTCATCGCAGCTTCTCCGCGACACGCATGACGGCACTGCGCGAGCGCGGATTGGCCTTGAGCTCGGCTTCGGAAGCGAATTGCGCCTTGCCATGCAGCTTGACCTTGGGCACGAAGGCTTCGAACCGCACCGGCAGGTTGCGCGGCAGGTTGTCGGCTTCGCCCTTGGTGAGCTTGCGCATGAACAGCTTGACGATGCGGTCTTCCAGGGAATGGAAACTGATCACCACCAGGCGACCGCCGATTTCCAGGGCGTCGAGCGCAGCCTCCAGGCCCGCCTCGAGATCGGCCAGCTCGTTGTTGACGTGGATACGCAGCCCCTGGAACGCGCGGGTGGCCGGGTTCTTGCCCTTCTCCCACGCCGGGTTGGCGACCTTGAGCACTTCGGCCAGGTCGGCGGTGCGCTCGAACGGCTGCACTTCGCGACGCTCCACCACCGCACGGGCCATGCGACGAGCGAACCGCTCTTCGCCGTATTCCTTGAACACGCGGGCGATTTCCTCCTCGGCGGCAGTCGCGATGAACTGCGCCGCACTCACGCCCCGCGTGGGGTCCATGCGCATGTCCAACGGGCCGTCATGAAGGAAACTGAAGCCGCGCTCGGCATCGTCGAGTTGTGGCGAGGAAACGCCCAGGTCGAGCAGGATGCCGCTGACCTTGCCGTGCATGCCGCGCTCGCGCACTTCCGCACCGAGCTCGGCAAAGCTGCGCTGTACAATGACAAAGCGGCCGTCTTCGGCCGCCAGCGCTTGCCCCGTGGCAATCGCTTGAGGGTCCTTGTCGAACCCCAACAGGCGGCCATCGGGCCCCAGGTGCTGCAGGATCAGGCGGCTATGGCCACCGCGGCCGAAAGTGCCGTCCAGATAGCAACCATCGTCGCGCACGGCCAGAGCCTCGACAGCTTCGTCGAGCAGCACGGTGATGTGATTGAAGCCGCTATCAATAGTCACAAGATCAGATCACGCAATTCTTCGGGCATGGCGCCCGGTTGTTGTATAGCTGCAAGGTCCGCCGCACTCACGGCATTCCACGCACCCTCGTCCCACAGTTGAAACTTGTTCAGTTGGCCGACCAGCATCGCGTGCTTGTCCAGCCGGGCGTACTCGCGCAGGCGCGGGGGCACCAGAAAACGTCCGCTGCCGTCGAGCTCGAGATCGACGGCATTGCCGATCAACAGGCGCTGCAGACGGCGATTGCTTTCCACCAATGAAGGCAGGGCGCGAAGCTTGGCCTCGATGAGTTCCCATTCATCCAGCGGATAGACACACAGGCAAGGGTCGACGGTATCGACCGTGATGATCAGCTGACCGGAGCATTTGGAATCCAACTCGTCACGATACCGACTCGGCATGGCGAGCCGTCCCTTGGCATCGAGGTTGATCGGATTAGCTCCACGAAACACGTCGCGTTTCCCCTGAACTCAGATTTTTACGCTCGAAAAACCCACTTTTCGCCACTTCCCGCCACTCGCGCACACTATAGGAACCCCCCCACCACACCGTCAAGGCGCGTCTGTAGGGAAAAGCCTTATAGATCGGAGATTTAGAACGCAAAAGGAAGGGAAAGCGGTATTTGAGACACGCGAGGAGAAGATAAAGCCGTTAGAGTTCAAGCATCTGCGCCTTGAACTTAAAGTAGAGTCTCAAGACTAAGAATTTTTCGACATTACCAAAGGGGGTTTGGTTGCCTTTTTTTGCGAGGTCTGCGACAGGAAGCGCAGGAAAAAGGTGGAGAGTCGATCTGTAAGCCGGGTTTTGTCGAGGACAGTCATTCCTCTACGATGGCCATCACTGGACACCTCTAGCAACCTACCCGGTTCCAACGCGGGCCGCGCCATATGGAACCCTATTTGGTCTTGCTCCGAGTGGGGTTTACCTAGCCACGAACTGTTGCCAGACGTGCGGTGCGCTCTTACCGCACCTTTTCACCCTTACCGGCGCTTGCGCGCTTAGGCGGTTATTTTCTGTGGCACTTTCCGTAGGCTCGCGCCTCCCAGGCATTACCTGGCACTCCGCCCTATGGAGCCCGGACTTTCCTCCCCCCGCTTGCCCAGCAACGAGTTGCGGAACAAAAACGGGCAGCGACTGTCCGATCGACTCTCCGGCGCGCAGGTTAACGACATGCACCGGCCAGGACAAGCTTTAATCGCACCGATCGGGCCATACCCGCACCGCAATCACGTCTTCTGCTTTTCCAGCGCCACTTGATAAAGCAGATTCTTGCGCACTCCGGTGATCTCTGCCGCCACGGCGGCGGCGCGCTTGAGCGGCATTTCTGCCAGCAGCACATCCAGAATGCGCATGACCTCGGTGCTGACCGCCTCATCACTGACCGGCGCGCTCCAGCCTGCCACCAGCACCACACACTCGCCCCGCTGCTGGTTGCTGTCGGCTTCCACGAACGCACGCAGCTCTGCCAGCGGCAACCCCTTGAGCGTTTCGAAGGTCTTCGTCAGTTCGCGCGCCAGTAATGCCGGACGCTCGCCGCCGAAAACCTTTTCCATGTCCTGCAGGCACTCGAGGATGCGATGGGGCGCCTCGTAGAAGATCAAGGTGCGCGGCTCCTCCCTCACCTGCTCCAGGCGCGCGCAGCGACCGGCGGTCTTGGCCGGCAGAAAACCTTCGAAGATGAACCGGTCCGACGGCAAGCCTGCAGCCGACAGGGCTGCGATCAAGGCACAGGGACCGGGCACCGGCACCACTTGCACACCCGCGGTACGTGCCTGACGTACCAGGTGATAACCGGGATCGGAAATCAGCGGCGTACCGGCATCGGAAATCAGCGCCACGTCATCGCCGGCCAACAATCGCTGGATGAAACGACTGCCTTCGTCCCGTTCGTTGTGCTCGTGGCAGGCGGCCAGCGGCGTATTCAATCCGAAGTGCTGCATCAGGCGCACCGAATGGCGTGTGTCCTCGGCTGCAATCAGCGCCACCTCGCCCAGGATCTTCAGCGCACGTGCGCTCATGTCGTCCAGATTGCCGATGGGCGTGGCCACTACATAAAGTGTGCCCGGGGTGGAATTAGAAGCGCTTGAAGCAGTCACAGCACACACCTTGTCGTTCGGCCAAACCCGCATTGTACAGGCTCTACGCCACCCAGTGCTTGCCCAGCGATCCGGCGCAGTCGACGCGAAACATTTGCTCGTCCTATATAAGGACGGACTTGCCTTCTTCGTCGCACCCTGGCCGATGCTTGGGTACACTTGCCCGTCTATTGATCGAGTAAATCAGGAAGATATCCATGACAGCCTGCCTGCGGCTTCTATCTGCCCTATGCCTCGCCGCCTTGCTGGCTGCGTGCGCCAGTTCGCCTTCATCCAATCTCGGTGAGCTGCCTCGCACGCCGGACGCCACCGTGGAACAGTTGCTCGAACGCGCCAGCGCCAGCAAGTCGCCGGAAGAGGCGGCAGTCCTGCGCCTGAGCGCGGCGGATCAGGCCGCTCGCCAGGGCGACTCGGCCCGCGCCACCCAGATCCTGCAGCAAGTGCGCATCGAACTGCTCAAGCCGGGCCTGCAGATACTGGCCAGCACCTTGAACGCGGAGCTGGCACTGACGCGCAATGACGCCAAGGCCGCGCTGGCCGCGCTCGATCATCCAAGCCTGCAGCGCCTGGGCGAGTTGCCCGCCGACCAGCAGGTGCGCACCCACCTGGTTCGTGCTCGCGCACTGGAAGCCGATGGCCAGATCCTGGCTGCCGCACGCGAGCGGGTGTTCATCGCGCCTCTGCTCAGTGGTGAAGCTGCCGCCCAGAACCATGAGGCCATCTGGGCCTTGGTGGGTTCGCTGCCCGTCGAGCAACTGCAGAATCAAGGCACCGACGACTTCGCCGGCTGGCTGAGCCTGGCCCTGGCGGTCAAGTCTGCCGGCACCCTGGAGCAGCAGCAGGCGGCCATCGATACCTGGGTAGCCCAGCACGCCGCCCATCCGGCCGCGCGACAGCTTCCTGGGCCTTTGGTCAAACTCAAGGCTCTGGCCAGCCAGCCGCTGACTCGCATCGCCCTGCTGCTGCCCCAGGACGGGCAACTGGCAGGCGTGGCCCGCGCTTTGCGCGAAGGCTTCATGGCGGCCTACTATCAGGCCCAGCAAGCCGGCCAGAAACCGCCCGTGATCGACGTGATCGACAGCTCGCGTCTGACGTCGCTCGACGACTTCTACCGCCAGGCCCAGGCCCAAGGCGTGCAACTGGTGATCGGGCCGCTGGAAAAGCCGCTGGTCAAACAGCTGGCCGCACGCACGCAACTGCCCCTGCCGACCCTGGCTTTGAACTACAGCGACAACAATCAGGTCGGTCCACCTCAGCTGTTCCAGTTCGGTCTGGCCGCCGAAGACGAAGCGCGCGAAGTGTCGCGCCGTGCTCGCGCCGACGGCTTGCACAGCGCCGCCGCGATGATTCCCAAAGGTGATTGGGGTGACCGGGTGCTCAACGCCTTCCGCCAGGACTGGGAAGCCAACGGCGGCACCCTGGTCGCAGCCCAGCGCGTTGACCAACCGGTGCAACTGGCGCAGCAGATCGCCGACATGCTGAACGTGCGCAATGCCGGCAGCGGCGGACAAGCCTCGCGCCGCCAGGACATCGACTTCATCTTCCTGGCCGCCACGCCTCAGCAGGCCCAGCAGATCAAGCCGACCCTGAACTTCCAGTACGCCGGTGATCTTCCGGTCTACGCCACCTCGCACGTGTTCAGCGCCAGTGGCGACCCGGCGCAGTACAACGACATGACCGGCATTCGCTTCTGCGAAACGCCTTGGCTGCTCGACACCAGCAATCCGCTGCGCCAGCAGGTCACCCGGCAGTGGCCACAGGCCAACGGCAGCATGGGCCGGCTGTACGCGATGGGCGTGGACGCCTACACCCTGGCCGCCCGCCTGGGCCAGCTCAAGGCCTTGCCTGACAGCCGCGTCGAAGGCTTGTCCGGCAACCTGGGCATGGGCGCCAACCAACGCATCGAACGCCAACTGCCCTGGGCGCAGTTCGTCGGTGGCCAAGTCCAGCGCCTGCCCAACACCACGCCGTAATGTCGTCCAGCCCTCGCCAGAAGGCGGGTCGCGAGGCCGAGCAGCAGGCTCTGGAGCACTTGCGTGCACAGGGCCTGAGCCTGCTGGCACAGAACTGGCTGTGCAAACGAGGCGAGCTTGATCTGGTCATGCTAGATGGCGATACAGTAGTATTCGTCGAAGTCCGCTATCGCCTGCACGCCCAATGGGGTGGAGCATTGGCCAGCATCGATGCCCGCAAGCGTGAAAAGCTGGTGTTGGCCGCGCAATACTTCCTTGTCAAGGAAGCGCGCTGGGCCCAGCACCCGTGCCGTTTCGACGTGATTGCCCTGGAAGGCACCGGTACCCAGGCCACGCGCCTGAACTGGATACGCAATGCCTTCGACAGCTGACACTCGACGCCTCAGTCACGCTCGCTCTTTGCTTTGCGGGCTGCACATTCTTCTTGTGCCGGGAACCGCCGCCGCGTTGCGGTCTTGCCCGACCAGCCGCTTTACTTAAGGTCACCTTGATGGACATGCAATCCCGAATTCGCCAGCTTTTCCAGGCCAGTATCGATACCAAGCAACAGGCGATGGAAGTCCTTGCACCGTACATCGAACAAGCCAGCCAGGTCATGGTCGGCGCCCTGCTCAGCGACGGCAAGATGCTTTCATGCGGCAACGGCGGCTCGGCCGGCGATGCCCAGCACTTCTCGTCCGAGCTGCTCAACCGCTTCGAACGCGAACGTCCCAGCCTGCCCGCCATCGCCCTGACCACCGACAGCTCGACGATTACCTCGATCGCCAACGACTACAGCTACAACGAGGTATTCTCCAAGCAGATCCGCGCGCTGGGACAGCCCGGTGACGTGCTGCTGGCCATTTCCACCAGCGGCAACTCGGCCAACATCATCCAGGCCATCCAGGCCGCCCACGACCGCGACATGGTGGTGGTTGCCCTGACCGGCCGCGACGGGGGTGGCATGGCCTCCCTGCTGCTGCCTGAAGACGTCGAGATCCGCGTGCCGGCCAACGTCACGGCACGCATTCAGGAAGTTCACCTGCTGGCGATCCACTGCCTCTGCGACTTGATCGACAGCCAACTGTTCGGGAGTGAAGAATGAAGCGTACCCGCCTTGCCCTAGTGGCCCTGAGCCTGGCCTTGAGCGTCACCGGCTGCAGCTCGGTCCTGACTGCCACCCGTGACAACCCGATCGACGATGACCGCGGTACCCGCACCCTGGGCAGCAAGATCGACGACTCGCTGATCGAAACCAAGGTGTCGGTGAATATCGCCAAGGCCAATATCGATCTGGACAAGAATTCCCACATCGTCGTGACCAGCTACAACGGTGTGGTCCTGCTCGCCGGACAGACCCCGCGTGCCGACCTCAAGACCCTCGCCGAGCAGGCGGCCAGCGAAGTACAGCGGGTCAAGAAAGTCCACAACGAAATCCAGGTGCTGGCGCCCTCCTCGCTGCTGGCGCGCAACAACGATGCCTGGCTGACCACCAAGATCAAGACCCAGATGCTGGCCGACAGCGCCATCCCCGGCTCGCGCATCAAGGTAGTGACCGAGAACGGCATCGTCTACCTGCTCGGTCTGCTGACCCAGGCCGAGGCCACCCGGGCGACCAACCTGGTCCAAGGCGTTTCCGGGGTGCAGAAAATCGTGAAATTGTTCGAGTACATCGACTGACTGTCGACGCCGCCCTTCCTGGGCAGTGCGAGCGCAACAAAAAAGGCGATCCTTGCGGATCGCCTTTTTTCATTTCACCACTTTCAGGCTCGGACGCCCGGAAGGCCGTGGCGGTGGGCTGCCCGGTGGCGGGGCATCGTCGTCGGATTCGACGATGTCCTCGAACTCGGCGTCCTCCTCGTCCAGCTCTGGCGACTCCAGGTCGAAGACCATGCCCTGACCGTTCTCGCGAGCATAGATGCCCAGAATGGCGCCCGTAGGCACGAACAGGGTGTGCGATACGCCGCCGAAGCGACCGTCGAAACTGACCGCTTCGTTATCCATATGCAGATTGCGTACGGCGCTGGGCGACACGTTCAATACGATCTGGCCATCGCTGGCAAAACCTTGCGGGACCCGAACCGAGGGGTACTCGGCATTGACCAGCATGTGCGGGGTGCAGTCATTGTCGACGATCCACTCGTACAGCGCGCGGATCAGATAGGGACGACTGGAGTTCATCAACGGCTCCTCAAAACCTAGCGCATTTCACGTTCAGCGGCAGACAGGCTGGCCTTGAAGGCCTCCCGCGCGAACTGACGTTCCATATAGTCGAGCAGCGGCTTGGCGGGCCGCGGCAGTTCGATACCCATGATCGGCAAGCGCCAGAGTATCGGCAGTAGACAGCAGTCGACCAGACTTTGCTCCTCACTGAGGAAGCAGGGCTTGTCAGCGAACAGGGCCGACACGCCGGTGAGGCTTTCGCGCAGCTCCTTGCGCGCCTGAACACGGGCGGCTTCCTTGCTGCGCGGATCCAGGATCAGGTCGGCCAGGCCGCACCAATCCCGCTGGATGCGGTGGATCAGCAGCCGGCTGTTGGCGCGCGCTACCGGATACACCGGCAGCAGCGGCGGGTGCGGATAGCGTTCGTCGAGGTATTCCATCACCACGGTCGATTCGAACAGGGCCAGGTCCCGGTCGACCAGCGTCGGCGTGCTGCCGTAGGGGTTCACTTCGATCAGCCGGGGTGGCAGGCGACCGCCTTCCACGTTGATGATCTCTGCGCTGACGCCTTTCTCGGCGAGAACGATGCGCACTCGATGAGAATAGTGGTCGGCGGGGTCGGAGTAACAGGCCAACCGATTGGTCACGCCCATGGCGGTCCTCCTCGCGTATAGAGTATGAATGCAAAAACGAGCGCCACCGGCAGGGGGCGCAAGCAAGCCGCGAAGTTTACCGCACTTTCAACCCACGTCCTTCCAGTATTCGCGTTTCAGCAAGTAAGCAAGGAGGATCAGCAGCGCCAGGTACAGCAATACGTACAGGCCAATCTGCCGGCTTTTGGTCTGTACCGGGTCGGCCGAGTAGGCCAGGAACGCCACCAGGTTCCTGACCTTGTCGTCGAATTGCCGAGCGTCGAGGCTACCGGTACCGGGTATGACGCGCAGACGCGTGCAAGGTTGCGCCGTCGACTCGGCACAGTCGAGTACCTGACGGCCCTGCAGGCTTTCCAGCACATTGGGCATGCCGACGTTGGGGTAGACGGTATTGTTCACACCCCAGGGCCGCGCCGGGTCGGCGTAGAAGCCGTGCAGGTAGGCGTACAGCCACTCACTGCCCCTGACCCGAACGATCAGGGTCAGGTCGGGGACCTCGGCGCCGAACCAGGCCTTGGCATCGTCCGGCAGCAAACGTGTCTGCATGGGGTCGGCAATACTCGCCCCTGCTGGCGCCAAGGTCTGCAACATCTGTTCATAGGGTATGCCCAAATCGTCGGCCACCGTCTGGTACCGCTGAAATTGCGCGCCATGGCAGCCCATGCAATAGCCGACAAAGGTGTTCGCACCGTCGCGCAAAGCGGCCTTGTCGGTCACGTCGATCACCATAGGTTGCACGCCAGAGGCGACGGGTGCCGCAAGGACCGTCAGCGGCGACAACAACAGCAGCACAAACGCAATCAGCACTCTCATCGGCTTGGAATCCGATCGGGCACCGGCCGGGTGATTTCCCGACGTGTGTACAGCGGCATCGCCAGAAAATAGCCGAAGTACAGCACCATGCACACCCGTGCCGCCCAGGTCGTGGCGGCTGTGGCCGGTTGCATGCCCAGGTAGCCCAGCGCCACGAACGCCACGCAGAACAGCGCCAGCGCAGTGCGGCTGAGCCATCCCTTGTAGCGCATCGACTTCACCGGGCTGCGGTCCAGCCAGGGCAGCACGAACACAATGGCGATCGCCAGGCCCATGGCGCACACGCCCATGAGCTTGTCGGGCACGGCGCGCAGAATCGCGTAGAACGGAGTGAAATACCAGACCGGGGCAATGTGCTCTGGCGTCTTGAGCACGTTCGCAGGCTCGAAATTGGCCGGTTCCAGAAAGTACCCGCCCATCTGCGGAAAGAAGAACACCACGGCACTGAACACGAACAGAAACACCGCCACCCCGAGCAGATCCTTGACCGTGTAGTAGGGATGAAAGGCAATGCCGTCCAGCGGTTTGCCGTCCGCATCGCGCAGGCGCCTGATGTCGATGCCGTCGGGGTTGTTTGAGCCCACCTCGTGCAGCGCCAGAATGTGCAGCACCACCAGCGCCACGATCAGCAGTGGCAAGGCCACCACATGCAAGGCGAAGAAGCGGTTCAAGGTCACGCCCGAGACCAGGTAGTCACCACGGATCCACTGGGCCAGATCGGCGCCTACGATAGGGATGGCACCGAACAGCGAGATGATCACCTGCGCCCCCCAGTACGACATCTGTCCCCACGGCAGCAGATACCCCATGAAGGCCTCCGCCATCAGCAGCAGATAGATCGACATGCCGAACACCCACACCAGCTCGCGCGGTTTCTGATAGGAGCCATACAGCAGGCTACGGAACATGTGCAGGTAGATCACGATGAAGAACGCCGAAGCGCCGGTGGAATGCAGGTAGCGCAGCAGCCAGCCATATTCGACGTCGCGCATGATGTATTGGATGGACGCGAAAGCCCCCTCGGCCGTGGGCGTGTAGTTCATGGTCAGCCAGATGCCGGTGAGCAACTGATTGAACAGCATCAGCAGCGCCAGAGATCCGAAAATGTAGAAAACATTCAGATTCTTCGGGACGTAGTACTGGCTCAGATGGTCGCGCCACACTCTGCCCACCGGCAGGCGCGCTTCGACCCACTGCAACAGGCCTTGCATCAGGCACGCTCCCCATCGATACCCAGCACGAGCACATCGGCGCTTTCGTAGTAATGCGGTGGCACGGCGAGGTTCAAGGGTGCGGGCTGCGCCTTGTAGACACGCCCGGCCAGATCGTAGTGCGAGCCATGACAGGGGCAGAAATACCCGCCCTGCCAGTCGGGCCCCAGGTCGGCTGGCGCAACCTCGGGCCGGAAGGTGGGCGAGCAACCCAGGTGCGTACAGATGCCGACCACCACCAGCACCTCGGGCCGGATGGCGCGCAATGCGGCGTCGACATACGTTGGCTGGTCCGAGTCGCGCGATTCGGGATCGGCCAGATGGTCGATGTCGTGGGCAAGATTGTCGAGTACCTGCGGCGTGCGTCGGCAGATGAAAACGGGTTGGCCGCGCCAGCGAGCGACCATCTGCTGCCCGGGCTCGATCTTGGCAATGTTGACCTTGACCGGCGCAGCGGCGGCGCGAGCTTTGGCGCTGGGTTGCCATGAAGCCACGAACGGCACCGTTGCGCCGACCGCACCGGCAGCGCCTACCAGCGCCGTGGTTCTGACCAGAAAGCGACGGCGACCCTGGTCGATGTCACAAACCCCGCTCTGCTCGTCCGCCATCCTCTACCTTAGCCTGCTGCAACAGGCATCTGCATTGTCCAGCGCGCAGTGTACCAGCGCCTCTCACGGATTGACGGGCGAAAAAAAACCCGGCTCGCGAGAACCGGGTTTTTTCTGGAACGAAGACGCGAATTAACGCTTCGAGTACTGCGGACGCTTACGCGCTTTACGCAGACCGACTTTCTTACGTTCAACTTCACGAGCATCGCGAGTCACGAAGCCTGCTTTACGCAGGGCCGGACGCAGTGCTTCGTCGTAGTCCATCAGTGCACGGGTGATACCGTGACGGATCGCACCGGCCTGACCGCTGACACCACCACCGATGACGGTGACGTAGATGTCGAACTTCTCGGTGTTCTCGGTCAGCTCCAGCGGCTGGCGAACTACCATGCGGGCAGTTTCGCGACCGAAGAAGGTGTCCAGAGTGCGATTGTTGATGGAGATGTTACCGGTGCCCGGACGCAGGAAAACGCGAGCGGTTGCGGTCTTGCGACGGCCAGTGCCGTAATTTTGAGTCGCCGACATAATGAACTATTCCGTTAAAACTTCAGTTCTTGGGGCTGCTGAGCAGTATGAGGGTGAGCAGCGCCCGCATAGACTTTCAGCTTACGGTACATGTCGCGACCCAGCGGGTTCTTGGGCAGCATGCCCTTAACCGCGGTCTCGAGCACGCGCTCTGGCGCCTTGGCGATCAGCTTTTCGAAGTTGATCGACTTGATACCGCCCGGGAAACCGGAGTGGGAGTAGTAGATCTTGTCAGTGGTTTTGGCACCAGTGACACGCACCTGCTCGGCGTTGATGACGACGATGTAGTCGCCGGTGTCAACATGAGGAGTGTACTCAGGCTTGTGCTTGCCACGCAGACGGCTCGCGATTTCTGTAGCCAGACGACCCAGGGTCTGACCAGCAGCATCAACGACGAACCAGTCGCGCTTTACTGTTTCCGGTTTAGCAGTAAAAGTTTTCATTCTTTATAGCCTCAGGGGCCGCCCAGCAAAAAGAGACGGCGGATCTTACTGAATAGTGCTTACTTTGACAAGTCAAAGGCAGCCGGGCACGGGACACTTTTGGGGGGCTCGGGTCTTCGCGTCACATACACGGCAAAATTCTTCCGGGAGGGGGGCATCACTTCCACTTCACAGAGAGGTGCCGAATTATCCAGATTGCGAAAAAAATATCAACCTGCTTTTATGATTCCTTTGCCAAGAGGAGTCACCGATGCACTATCGCAAGCTGGGACGTACCGATCTGAACGTGAGCGCGCTGTGCCTGGGCACCATGACCTGGGGCGAGCAGAACACCGAGGAGCAAGGCTTCGCGCAGATAGAAAGGGCCAAGGCGGCCGGCATCAATTTCCTCGACACGGCGGAAATGTACCCCGTGCCACCGCGTCCGGAAACCTATGCCGCCACCGAGCGGGTGATCGGCAACTGGTTCAAGCGCCAGGGCGACCGCGCCGACTGGATCCTGGCCAGCAAGATCGCCGGCCCCGGCAACGGCATCAGCCATATCCGCGATGGCCAGCTGAAATTCAACCGCGAGCACATCGTCGCGGCCCTGGATGCCAGCCTGCAGCGGTTGCAGACCGACTGGATCGACCTCTATCAGTTGCACTGGCCGGAACGCAGCACCAACTTCTTCGGCAAGCTGGGCTATCAGCACACCCAGGACCACCTCGACACACCGTTGCAGGAAACCCTGCAGGTGCTCGATGAACAGGTCAAGGCCGGCAAGATCCGGCATGTCGGACTCTCCAACGAAACGCCGTGGGGCACGATGAAGTTCCTGGGTCTGGCCGACAGCGGCAACCTGCCCCGCCCGGTGTCCATCCAGAACCCGTACAACCTGCTCAACCGCACCTTCGAGGTCGGCCTGGCCGAAGTGGCGATCCGCGAGCAATGCGGGCTGCTGGCCTACTCGCCCCTGGCGTTCGGCATGCTCTCGGGCAAGTTCGAGAACGGCGCACGTCCGGCCGGTAGCCGTCTGGCACTGTTCAGCCGTTTCACCCGCTACGCCAACGACCAGGCCATCGCTGCCACCAGCCGCTACGTGGCGCTGGCCCGCGAACACGGTCTGGACCCGGCGCAGATGGCCCTGGCCTTCGTCACCGCGCAGCCGTTCGTGACCAGCAACATCATCGGCGCGACCTCGCTGGAACAACTGGACAGCAACCTGGCGAGCATCGATCTGCAACTGTCTGAAGAGGTGCTGGCGGGTATCGAGGCGATCCACAAGGCGCAGCCGAATCCGGCGCCGTGACTTTCGATTGCTGCTGTTGCTGATGGCCTCTTCGCGGCCACTGGCCGCTCCTACAGGGATCTGAACATTTTTCGTAGGAGCGGTCAGCGGCTGCGAAGGGATCAATACCCTTCCCCTTCTCGACCTCGCTTGAATCCAACGGCACTTCGGCCATATCCTGACCGCTTTCACCCTACAAGAATAAAATCATGATCTTCACGCCCCACACGCCCGCGCTGCGGCGCGTCTGCATTCTGGCCACCGATCAGGTCATGGCCTCGACCCTGATGCAGGCCAAGGACTTCTTCCACATGGCCAGCCTGCGCTACGGCAAGCAGCTGGGCCTGGACCGCCATGCGCTCTTCGAGACCCGCCTGGTCAGCCCGGACGGCCTGCCGGTGCGTAGCTTCAGCGAAGTCATGCTGCCGGTGGACGGTGGTCTGGAAGACGCCGACCTGATCATCCTGCCCGCCTGCTGGGGCGACTTCGACAGCGCTGCGGCGCGCTACCCGCAGGTGCTGCCCTGGCTGTGCGCTCAACACGCCCGCGGCGCGGTTCTGTGCGGTGAGGCCAGCGGCGTGTTCTGGCTGGCTGCCAGCGGCCTGCTGGACGGCAAGGAAGCGACCACCTACTGGCGCTTCTTCGAAGAATTCAAGCATCGCTTCCCCGGCGTTCGCCTCAATCAGGACAAGCACCTGACCGACGCGGACAACCTCTTCTGTGCCGGTGGGCCGGTGTCGGCCTGCGACCTGTACATTCATCTGATCGAGCGGTTCTGTGGCGCCCATGTAGCCCAGGCGGTTTCACGCGACACCCTGTACGAAGTGCAACGCAGCTATACGCCTGGACGCATTGGCTTCGGTGGCCAGAAGCTGCACCGTGACGTGCCGATCCTGCATATCCAGCAATGGCTCGAAGAACACTTCGCCGAGAAATTCCGTTTCGAGGACGTGGCTCGCGAGCGTGGCATGAGCATCCGCAACTTCATGCGTCGTTTCCATGCCGCCACTGGCGACAAGCCGCTGCATTACCTGCAGCGGCTGCGCATCGAAACTGCCAAGGGCCTGTTGTCAGGTACCCGCAAGAGCGTCAAGACGATCAGCTATGAAGTGGGGTACGACGATGCGAGCTTCTTCGCGCGGCTGTTCCGCCAGCACACCGAACTGTCGCCCAATGGCTATCGGCAGCAGTTCATGCATGCGGCTTGAGGAAGGATCGCGGTGCGCCCTTCGCGGCCACGGACCGCTCCTACGGAAAATCGTAGGAGCGGTCAGCGGCCGCGAAACAGACCATGCGGTCTGTCAGGGCTTGTGCGCCCGCGAGAGGAACTCGTGGGACTGCATTTCCAGCAGGCGGCTCAAGGTGCGCTGGAACTCGAAGTTCAGGCGACCACCGGTGTACAGATCCTTGAGCTCCACTTCGGCCGAGATGATCAGCTTCACGTTGCGATCGTAGAACTCGTCGACCATGTTTATGAAGCGGCGAGCGATATCGTCGGTGGTCACGCTCATCTGCTCGACACCACTGAGCAGCACGGCATTGAAGATCTTGCCCAGCTCGATGTAGTCGTTCTGGCTGCGTGGGCCGTCGCACAGCTCGCGGAACTCGAACCAGGCCACGTCATCGCAGGTGCGTAGCGCGCGGATCTCGCGGTTCTCGATCATCAGGGGGTCGTTCTCGACCACCTTGGTGCTGTTGTGGGTCAGCGCCTTGAAGCTTTCGCGCATGCTCGCCTGGGCGGCTTCGTTGAGCGGCGAGTGGAACAGCTCGGCCTGCTCCAGGTGACGCAGGCGATAGTCGACGCCGCTGTCGACGTTGACGATCTCGGTGTGCTCCTTGATCAGCGCGATCGCCGGCAGGAAGCGCGCTCGCTGCAGACCGTCCTTGTACAGGCCGTCGGGCACGATGTTGGAGGTCGCCACCAGCGTCACGCCGTTCTTGAACAGCTCTTCCATCAAGGTGCCCAGGATCATCGCGTCGGTGATGTCCGAAACGAAGAATTCGTCGAAGCAGATCACCCGCGCCTCGTCGGAGAACCGCTTGGCGATCACCGTCAGCGGGTTCTTCACGTCCTTGAGGGTTTTCAGTTCCTCGTGCACGCGCTTCATGAAACGGTGGAAGTGCGTACGCACTTTCTGCTGGAACGGCAAGGCGTCGAAGAAGGTGTCGACCAGGTAGGTCTTGCCGCGGCCGACGCCGCCCCAGAAGTAAATCCCCTTGACCAGCTTGGGTTCCTTCTTGCCGAACAGCTTGCCGAACACGCCAGGTTTGCTGTGCCCGGCGGCGACCAGATCGTCGTACAGACGCTGCAGGTGGCGGACGGCATTTTCCTGGGCGGCGTCGTGGAAGAATTCGGGACGTTTGAGATCGGCTTGGTATCGTTCTAGGGGCGTCATATTCGTTAGCAAGGCAACAAAAACGGGCCGTCACTGTAGCGACGGCCCAGGATAATGGCAATGAGCTTTGCGACAGGGTGTCGCATCACTCCCCTTGGGGCTGCAGTGCCTTGCGCAACGCCTGCATGGCGGTATCGCGGGCCTCTGTCGTGGTGAACGTCGGGCCATCGGCCACGCAGGTGTCGTCCAGCCACAGCGTGAAGCTTTCGGCATCGCTGCGGATGTCCAGTTCACCGCCCTGCTGCAATTGCTTGCTGACCTGCCCGGCCGCCTTGCCGTCGGCGAAGCTGCGCGACAGCAACAGTTGCTCGCCGCTGGCGTCGAGCAGACGAAAGCGGAAGCTGCCGTCGTCGTCACGGAAGCTGACGAGGCGTGCAGCCTTGGCGGCTTTCTTCTTGCCTGCCGTGGTCACCTGCACCTGCTCGCGGAAGGAGCGCAGCCCCACCGCCTCGCGCAGCTCACCCAGGAATGGCGTGGCGACTGCGCGGGCTTTGGCGGCGCCGGCCAGAAGGATGTCTTCCAGTTCCGCCGGGCGCTCGATGAAGTGGTGATAACGCTCGCGGGCTTCACCCAGCTCGGCATCGAGCAGGTTGAACAGGCGCGCCTTGGCCTCGCCCCAACCCAGCCCCTCACGCAGTGCGGCATGGAACTCGGCACTCTGCTCGGGCGTGGCGAAGGCCTGGAACAAGGTGAACAGGTGCGAATTGTCCGGGTCCTTGGCTTCGCCCGGCGCGCGCGAGTCGGTGACGATGCGCGAGATGGCGTCTTTCATGTCCCTGGCGCTGGTGAACAATGGGATGGTGTTGTCGTAGCTCTTGGACATCTTGCGCCCATCCAGCCCGGGCAAAGTGGCGACGCTTTCCTCGATCAACGCCTCGGGCATGACGAAGAACTCGCGGCCCTTGCCGAACAGGTGGTTGAAGCGCTGGCCGATGTCGCGGGCCATTTCCACGTGCTGGATCTGGTCGCGGCCGACCGGCACCTTGTGCGCATTGAACATCAGGATGTCGGCGGCCATCAGCACCGGATAGCTGTACAAGCCCATGGAGATGCCGGCATCCGGGTCTTCACCGGTTTCCACGTTCTTGTCCACCGACGCCTTGTAGGCATGGGCGCGGTTGAGCAGGCCCTTGGCGGCCACGCAGGTCAGCAGCCAGGTCAGTTCCGGGATTTCCGGGATATCGGACTGCCGATAGAACGTCACCCGCTCCACATCCAGACCCGACGCCAGCCAGGTGGCCGCGATTTCCAGACGCGAGCGCTGGATGCGCAGCGGGTCATCGCATTTGATCAGGGCGTGGTAATCGGCCAGGAAATAGAACGAGTCGGCGTCACTCTGGCGGCTGGCAACGATCGCCGGGCGGATGGCGCCGGCATAGTTGCCCAGGTGAGGCGTGCCAGTGGTGGTGATACCGGTCAGGATACGAGTGGTCATGGGTCGATTCTTGTTCAGGAGCCGTGGACGGGCATCAGTTCGAAAGACGCGGCAGCAGCAGATCCTTGAGGTCGGTCAGCTTGCCGTGGAAAAAGTGCCCGCATTCTGCCACTTTCAGCAGCTCGTGGGGGCGCTCGAGCTTGTCGGACCAGTCATAGACGAGCTGTGGATCGACCACTTCGTCGGCATCCGGCTGGATCACGGTCAACGTGGCCTGCTGCGGCAAGCGCTCGGTTATCCGCATCACCGCTGGAGCGACCATGAACAACTGCTGCACCGCCTCGCCTTCAGCCTCCAGGCGGCCGGCCAGGGTGGCTGCCACGAAACCGCCAAAGGAGAAGCCCAGAATCGTCAGCGGCAGTTCGGGGTGTTTCGCTCGAAGCCAGCGGGCCACGGCCCAGGCATCGTCGACTTCGCCGCTGCCCATGTCATGGCTTCCCGCGCTGGCGCCGACGCCGCGGTAGTTGAAGCGCAGCGTCAGCATGCCGGCATCGCGGGCGGTGCGCTGCAAGGTGGACACCACCTTGTTGAGCATGGTCCCGCCCTGTACCGGATTGGGGTGGCAGATCAAGGCGATGCCGGTAGCATCGGCGGTGTCGAGGTACAACGCTTCGAGTGGGCCCTGCGGGCCGTCGATGAAAACTGCGGTTTCGCGGATGAGCAAGGGGTGAACTCCGTGACCCCAACAGGGGTCGACTCGTCTAGCTGGAAGATTCTGGCCTGCGAAATTGCGCAAGTGCGCGGTATACAGCGCAGGTCCGAGCCGTTAACGTAAAGCAAAGCCGTTTATAGAGGAAGGACTCGTGGAACTCTCGCTCTTAGTTTGGTTGTTGCCAACCCTGGCCCTGGTGGTCGGTGTGGTCATCGGTTTTGCCGTCGCGCGCCTGGCACCCCGTGCCGTGCCCAATGGCACACAGCGTCAGCTCGATGATATCCAGGAACGTTTCGATACCTACCAGAACGAGGTGGTCACCCATTTCAACAGCACCGCGATCCTGGTCAAGAAACTGACCCAGAGCTATCAGGAAGTGCAGGACCACCTGGCCGAGGGCGCCGACCGTCTGGCCCTGGACGAACTCACTCGCCAGCGCCTGCTCGCCGCCCTGCATTCGGACGCGCCGCAACCCCACCGCGAACGCCTGACGCCGCCGCGCGATGCCGAACCACCCCGTGACTACGCGCCCAAGGCCGCGAACTCGCCCGGCATGCTGGACGAGCAATACGGCCTGAAGCGCAAGTAAGGCTGCACGTTCCATCAACCTGAAGAACGCAGCAGAAAAAAGCGGGACCTGAATCATCGGGCCCCGCTTTTTTCATGCCTCGGCCAAGCCTGGGCTGCGTTGCACGCAGGACTCAAAGCGCCAGGTACACCTCATCGAATGGCGGCGCGATTTCGCTGCGCAGTATGCCGATCCACTTGCCGTGGGTCGTTTCGTCGGTCTTCTGCTTCTCGAATCCGTCGAAGCGTTGCTCTACGGTTTTCAGGTGCGCGGCGGTATAGGCATCACGGGGCGCGCGGGGATCGGCATAGTGGAAATGCGCGTACCACAAGGGTTTGCCTGCCGTGTCAGCCACCACGTATTCCTCCAGATAGCCTGGCGAACGCTTGAGCTTGCTGCGCGCACCGACGCGGCTGATCCGCGCCTCACCCTGGCGATACAGATAGTCCACCCGGGCCGCCGCAGGTGGCTGCCACTTGACCATGTGGATGTGGATCAGGCGCCCCTGCTCGTTCAGCTCGGCGGCCTTGTCGCGGAACAGCTGCGCGCGGCCATGGGCAGACGTCTGCTGACTGGTGGCTTCGTCCACTTCATTGTCACGGGTCAGTTGCTGTTCGACGGCATCGGCCGCCTCGGTCAACTGCTGTGCGTAGAGCCGCAGCCGGTCTTCGACCTCCACCGGCAGATAGGACTTTTGCGCCTCCTTCCAGGCTGTGCGGGTCTGCTGGTCGGCCCCCTGCAACAACTGGTTGCCACGCCGGATCGCCGCGTTCAGCGAACGGCTTGCCGGTCGCGGACGCGCCACGGTGGTGGTCTCCATCACTTCCCAATCGGCCTGAGCCGGATCCTTGTCGAACGAGGCCAATACCTTCTTTTCGATGGGGTCGATCACGTCGACGATGTCGCGATCGGTGACCGCGACCTTGGGTCGACGCTGCCCCACTACCAGCCCCCTGTGCCGCGTCAGGAAGATACTCTTGTGACGCGCCTGTTGACGCTGCTTTCGGGTCATCTTGAACTGTTCACGGATCAACGGCACCAGGGCGGCCTGGGCACTGTCACGCAACTCCTGAATCAGGTTGGCCAGACGCAGGCGTGCCGGCTCGTACAGCAGCCCGCCTTGCTCGCCGGCATAGAACGCCAGGGATTGCTGCGCGGCCTCGTATTGCAGGTCCAGGCTGTTCAGCAGTTCGACCCGGTCATTGAGGTTGTATTCGGCAGTTTCCTCCAGAGCGGCGTGGGTCTGCGCCGCCAGGCGAACCGGCTCGGCCACCGATTCCATCACCCGATCGGCCACTTCCAGCGTGGCGATGTGGCGAATGCTGGTCAGCGCCAGGCCATCCACCAGCAGGCCGATCCAGCGTCGGATCGACAGGGCCTCGATCCAGTTCGCCGTCAGCTTTTCCAGTGCCGTCGCACCTTCGATCGGCATGCGCCGCAGCTGCTCTTTCCATTGCGTGAGTTCCTTGGTCAGTTGAACCTGCTTCTCGAGGATATCGATGCTGTCGCTGACGTAATCGAAAAACGCTCGGGACTGCTCCTCGCTCATTTCGGAACCGACCAGCAACTGGCTGATATCCTCGGCCCTGTCGCGATAATCCAGGCTCTTGTAGCGCAGGTTGATGATTTCTTCCTGAGCCACCTCGCACAACTGGAACAGCAGGCTGGCCTGCTCCTTGGCGCGGTTGCTGTAGGGCTCGAGCTGATTGAGCTCCAGACTGGCAGCCAGCACCTGGCGCAACGCGGCCAGATAGTTGCCGGTTGCCTCGCTCATGACATTGCGCAGCCCTCGCAGACGTTCGTTGTCCTTGGCTTCGAAGGCTCGGTTGACCTTGCGCAACACGGCGTTGACACGCTCATGCAGAGACGCGCGTTTCTGGTTGAACTCGGTGATCTGTCGGTCGCAGGCCTGCATCCGTTGCTGATTGGCTGCCCGCAGTGCCGCAATGGTGCGCTTGGGCCCACCGCCGCGCAAACGCAGGTGCAGATCCAGACGCCAGCGCCCGACTTCATCGCGCTCCACCCATGGACCCGGTGTCTGCGGACGCGCCGCATCGATGATGCGCACCAGCCCGTCATCGACCATGACCTGAAAGAAATGCCCCTCCAGTGACAGCAGCCAGCGCTCGCCATCCAGATACAGACCGCGCATGGCACCGTGAGGCACAGGCTCGGGCAGGGGTTGCGGCGCAGCGACGCGATAGCTGGCCAATGCGGTGGCATCCTCGGGGCTGAGCCGATGCTGGGCACGCGCCCAGGAAAAACTCAGATGCGCGTTGGCGTCGAAGGCATGCACGGGTGTGGGTGACAACCGCGTGGTCACCGTGGCCTTTGCCGGCACCGGCGATACTGGCGACACCGATGGGACTGGCAGCATCGGCTGACGGAACTCACGGACCGTAACGGCCCGCTCGGTGGCACGAACCAGCAGCACCAGCGCAATGTTGAAGAGCAGATCCACCAGTTGATCATCTGCCGCATCCTTGTCGCCACCGGCCTGCGCTGTCAGCGTGACGTTGCACGCGGCCATGGCCTGGATCAGCCAGCCGGCGGTGGCCAAAGGCCCCGGAAGAACGGGCAGGAGCGCGTTGAACACCGTCCAGCCCAGGGCGCGGTAACCGATCCAGCGACTTTCCTCACTGGAGACCGACTGCCGGTCAGCCACCGTGACCAGAGCCTTGACACAGCCCTGGTAGAGCTCGGCCAACACATCGGCACCCAGTGCCATACCTTTCAAGGTGGCTGCGGCAGGGACGCCGATCGGCGCATAGTCCGAACCTTGGCCGAAGCGGACCAGATGCGGTTCACGAAAGCCGCCGTTGGCATAACGTGCGCGGGCCGGTGCATCGAGCCAGTCGAGCACGCTGCGCTGCAACTCGCCCGCCTCGGCAATGGCCTCGAACAGCGCGGCGCGGTCCGCATACTGAATCAATGCGGGCTGCATGAGCGGGCGGTACAGCACCTGCAGTCCGGAACCGTCGGTGGCGGCTATCACATACATGTTGCAGACCTTGTCGACCTTCATGCCTGCCGCAGGCAGGATGCCCAGCGCCTGAATGGCCACGCTCACGCCTTCGACTTCTGCGTTGCCTGCGGCCTCCATGATCGCGGCGACATACTTCCAGCCCAAGCGGGTGAACCCGCACAGTCCGCGAATGCTGTTTTCCAATGCGAGCATGGGCAACTGGCACTGCAACTGGCTGGCGAACAGCGCCTGGCGCCGCTTGGACTCGACGGGGTCCAGCAGTAGTTTCTGCTTGAGCAAGGCCAGGTAGCCGCCCCCGGCATCGGTCCGGGTGACCAGGGTCTGGATACTGCCCGCATCGACCCAGGAAGGCAGCGTGACACCTGCCTTGGGCTGGATCAGCAAGCGCCCCTGGGGCCGACCCGACAGGTTGTACAGGGCCAGGTCCACCAGACTGATGACGTGATCTTCCATCGTCATGTCGCCCGCATTGACGATGCTCAACTGTGCGTTCGGCACCGTGACGATATGCACCTCGACGTCATCGACAGCGTCGAGCGGGGCGTGCGGATGGTCCAGGGCGATCTGCCTGATCAGCGCCTGCTCGGCAAAGTCGGCGATGGAGGGTATGGCGTCCAGAAACGATGCCTGTTGCTGCTGTTCGCGCAGCGCAGCCAAAGTCGCCAGGTACAAAGAGAATTCCCGGCGTTGCGCGTCGTTGGCCTGGGTCAGCCATGCCGGCAGGCCATCCTGCACGGCTTGCAGGCGTGCGCGCTCTTCGGCGCTGTCGATATCGAACAGGCACGTCACATACTCGGTACCCTGCTCCAGGGCCCCCACGCCGAAGCCACTGGCCCGGCAGTACTGGCCCAGCGACTGCAACGCTTCGAGCTGTTGTTCCAGAATGGCCTGCGCCTGGGCCTCGAAGATATTGCCGGTGGGAGAATACAGCGCCAGTTCCAGCGTCGGCCCGGTGACCGCATGGCCCAGGTGCATGGCGAATGCATCGGTCAATGCCTGCATGCTCGGGAACGTTTCCAGCCCGTTGACCGGGGTGTACATCAGCAACACTTCACCACCATGGCTGCCGACACGGCGACGGATGACCAGGGCATGGGTCAGTTCGGCATGGCGCTGCAAGGGCACGCCCATGGCCTGCACACTGACCAGGCTCGCCTCGATGGTATCGCCGGCGTACAGCGCACGCTCGCGGGCACCCGGCATCGACACCAGCAGCATGGCGGTAGCCCCCTGGTCGTTACTCAGGCGGCCCGCCTTCTGCTCGCGCTCGACACTGTCCTTGAACCTGGCTTGCAGCGAGTTGCCCAGCCATTGCCAGCGATTGCCCCCTTCCCACCGGGTCAAGTCCCAATAAGCGCACAAGGCTTCGCTGTAGGCCTGCAGGATCTGCGGCCCCCACTCGTTGACGATGCCCTGCACCTGGGTCATGTCCACGGCCAGCGCGCTCGGATTTTCGGCGCCCGCCTCTGCCGTCAGAAAATGATAGCCCTGGACGAGGCTGATGTTCTGGTCATGCAGGTAGCGGTCGACCAGGACGTCAGTCAGCAGCAGCTTGCGATAGCCGGCAAAGGACGCCGTGTCGGCCAGACGAATGGGTTCGAACAGATGAACATGGGAAAAATCCACGTTCAACGTGGGGTACTGCACGGCGAACTGCGTCGCCAATACCTGTAAAGCCACGTCACGCAACGAGGGACGGCTGGCGAAATGCTTGCTGACACTGCTGGCCAGAGGTGCGGATCGAGCGACTTCACCGCTCAGGGAAAGAAGAGAGGTCATGGGGCTGGCGCCTTCAGGAATGTATGAAGGCGCATCAGGCACCGTTGAGCGCCCTGCCCGGTGGTAGACAGTTAGTCACCGTAAACAAAAGACCCCGCCGGGGCGGGGTCTTTTGACGCTTCGCAACGCTTAGATCGCGCCGCGGCTGCGCAGCAGATCCAGGACTTGCTTGACGCCCTCCTCGACGGACGAGGACTGGGTGTCGATCACCAGGTCGGCGTTGAGCGGCACATCGTACGGGAAGGACTCGCCCGGGATGTTGTCCTGATCTGCAGCGTACAGGCCCTGAGGGTCGCGTTCGCGGCACACCAGGGGTGAGGCCTGGACGTAGACCGTCAGCAGCCGATCGGCACCGATCAGGTCACGCGCCTGCTCACGGCCGGCCGCATCGGGCGCCACGAAGGCGGCCAGGGTCACCAGCCCCGCTTCGTTGAACTGACGCGCCACGTGAGCGGCACGACGCCAGTTCTCGGTGCGTCCGGCGCGGTCCTGTGGCAGCCCCTTGTTCAGGTCATGCCGCAGGTTCTGGCCGTCGAGCACGAACACTGCGCGGCCCATGTCGAACAGCTTGCGCTCGACGGCGTAGGCCAGGGTGCTCTTGCCCGCGCCCGACAGACCGCTGAACAGCACGGTAGCCGGTTGCTGGCCGAAGCGCTGGGCGCGCTCCTCGGTGGTCACATGGGCAGAACGACCGTGGGCCTTGCCGCCCTGGGTGGCGGTCGCCGGGGCGATGATCATGCCAGCACCGACGGTGCCGTTGGTCAGGCGGTCGATGATGATGAAGGCGCCGGTGGTGCGGTTGCTGTCGTAACCGTCCAGAGCGATGGCGCTGTCCAGCGACACCTTGACCTTGCCGATTTCGTTGAGCTGCAGCGCACTGGCCGGGCCTTCGGCCAGGGTGTTGACATCGACCTTGTGCACAATGCTGGCGATCGAGCCCGGCACGTAGCTGGTGGCACGCTTTATGTCGTATTTCTTGCCCGGCAGCATGGGCTCTTCGGCCATCCACACCAGCATGGCTTCGAAGCTGTCGGAGACGGTCGGCACGTTGGCGGCATGCACCAGCAGGTCGCCACGGGAGATGTCGATCTCGTCTTCCATGGTCAGGGTCACGGCCTGGCCAGGACCGGCGTGCTCCAGCTCACCCTCGAAGGTGACGATGGATTTGACCCGGCTGCTCTTGCCCGAAGGCAACACCACCACTTCGTCACCCTTGTGCACGATACCGCTGGCCAGGGTGCCGGCGAAGCCGCGGAAGTTCAGGTTTGGTCGGTTGACGTACTGAACCGGGAAACGCAGGTCGTCGAAGTTGCGGTCGGCCGCCACTTCCACCGTTTCCAGAATTTCCATCAGGGTCTGGCCGGTGTACCACGGCGATTGCTCGCTGCGGTTGACCACGTTGTCGCCCTTGAGCGCCGACATCGGCACGAAGGCCAATGTGGTCGGCTGCAGGCCGATGGCTTCGGCGAACTTGAGGTAGTCGGCCTTGATCTGCTCGAACACACCTTCATCGAAGCCCTTGAGGTCCATCTTGTTGATGGCCACAACGATGTGCTTGATGCCCAGCAGGGACGCGATGTAGCTGTGCCGGCGGGTCTGGGTCTGCACGCCGTAGCGGGCATCGACGAGGATGATCGCCAGGTCGCAGGTGGACGCGCCGGTGGCCATGTTGCGCGTGTACTGCTCATGGCCCGGGGTGTCGGCGATGATGAACTTGCGCTTGGCCGTGGAGAAATAGCGGTAGGCGACATCGATGGTGATGCCCTGCTCGCGCTCGGCCTGCAGGCCGTCGACCAGCAGCGCCAGGTCGACTTCTTCACCCGTGGTGCCGGATTTTTTCGAGTCGCGGGTGATGGCTTCCAGGTGATCTTCGTAAATCATCTTGGAATCGTGCAACAGGCGCCCGATCAGGGTGCTCTTGCCGTCGTCGACGTTGCCGCATGTAAGGAAGCGCAGCAGTTCCTTGCGTTCGTGCTGGGCCAGGTAGGCGAGGATGTCCTCGCTGATCAATTCGGATTGGTGCGACATGTTCTGACCCTGCTTTAGAAGTAGCCCTGACGTTTCTTGTCTTCCATGGAACCGGCGCCATCGTGATCGATGACCCGGCCCTGGCGCTCGGACGTTCGCGTCAGGAGCATTTCCTGAATGATGTCGGTGAGGCTTTCGGCCTCGGACTCCACCGCGCCCGTCAACGGGTAGCAGCCAAGGGTACGGAAACGCACTTTCTTCTTGACGATGCTGGCCTTCTCTTCCTCGCTGAGGTGCTCGAGGATGCGGTCGTCGTCGATCATGATCAGCGTGCCGTTCTTCTCGATCACTTCACGTTCGGCGGCGAAGTACAGCGGCACGATCGGGATGCCTTCCAGGTAGATGTACTGCCAGATGTCGAGCTCGGTCCAGTTCGACAGAGGGAACACACGGATCGATTCGCCCTTGTTGACCTTGCCGTTGTAGACGTTCCACAGCTCCGGACGCTGGTTCTTCGGATCCCAGCGGTGCTTGCTGTCGCGGAACGAATAGACCCGCTCCTTGGCCCGCGACTTCTCTTCGTCGCGGCGCGCACCCCCAAAGGCGGCGTCGAAGCCGTGCTTGTCCAGCGCCTGTTTCAGGCCCTGGGTCTTCATGATGTCGGTGTGCTTGGAGCTGCCGTGGGTGAAGGGGTTGATGCCCTGCGCCACGCCTTCGGGATTGACGTGCACCAACAGGTCCAGGCCCAGTTCCTCGACCATGCGATCGCGGAACTTGTACATTTCCTGGAACTTCCACTGGGTGTCGACGTGCATCACCGGGAACGGCAGCTTGCCGGGGAAGAAGGCCTTGCGCGCCAGATGCAGCATCACGGCCGAGTCTTTGCCGATGGAGTACAACATCACCGGGTTATCGAACTCAGCGGCCACCTCACGAATGATGTGGATGCTTTCCGCCTCCAGCTGTTTCAGATGCGTCAGTTTGTCGACCATGGCTACTCACGGAATACAGTCTTTATGGACGGCCTGCGGGCCGTGTTCGAGCCGGGCACTTTAACACGGCGTATGGGTGGGTCGTGGGAGGTGGTTAGATCGAAGGGGTATATCAATATGCCTTGTGGTTTGGAGGTTCCGGCATGTCTTCCCCCCTTCGCGGTCACAATGTGGGAGCGGGTCTCTGCCCGCGAATCGGGCTCTACCGTCCAGCTATCAGATGGGATTGGGACAGTCGATGAACACATGCTCGAGCGCGAAGCGCCGTGCCAGGTAATCACCCAGCGCCTGGACCCCATAGCGTTCGGTAGCATGATGCCCGGCGGCGATGAAGCTGATGTCGTTCTCGCGCGCGCTGTGAAAGGTCTGCTCGGACGCCTCGCCACTGATGTACAGGTCGACACCGGCCGCAATCGCACGGTCGATGTAGCCCTGCCCGCCACCGGTGCACCAGCCCACGCGCCGGATCTTTTCGCTGCCTTCGATCAGCAACGGCTCACGGCCCAGCACTTCCTGCACGCGGCGAGCGAAGTCGCGCGGGTGCATCGGTTCGGGCAATGAACCGATCAGCCCCACCACGCGGCTGTCGGCCGGGTCCAGCGGACCTTCCACCGTGAGTTCCAGTTGCCGCGCCAGTTGAACGTTGTTGCCCACTTCGGCGTGCACATCCAGCGGCAGGTGATAGGCCAACAGGCTGATGTCGTGCCTGAGCAACGTCTTCAGCCGTCGCTGTTTCATGCCGACCACGCAGGGGTTCTCGCCCTTCCAGAAATAGCCATGATGCACCAGCACCAGATCGGCCTTGGCTTCCACCGCGGCATCGAGCAACGCCTGGCTTGCCGTGACCCCACTGACGATGCGCATGACCTGCGGGCGCCCTTCCACCTGCAAACCATTGGGGCAGTAATCCTGGATCTTCGCGCTGCCCAGATAACGGTCGGCTTCTTCGACCAACGTATTCAGTGCCACAGCCATAAAAGTCTCCACAAAGGCAGTTCAGCGCGGCGCAAGCGCCCGTATAATGCCGGCCATTATGGCGCCGCTGCGCGTCGAAGAAACAGCCCCTCGCTCCCTTCCAGGATTGTCCCCATGTTCAAGGCCTTGCGCTTCTTTGGTTGGCCGCTGTTGACCGGCATATTGATTGCCCTGCTGGTTATCCTGCGCTTTCCGCAATGGGTGGGCCTGCCCAGCCAGGACGTCAACCTGCAGCAGGCGCCGCAAAGCGCAAGCGTCATCCAGGGTCCGGTGTCCTACGCCGACGCCGTGGCCATTGCCGCCCCCGCCGTGGCGAATCTCTACACCACCAAAGCGGTCAACAAGGGCGCTCACCCGCTGTTCGAAGATCCGCAGTTCCGCCGCTTCTTCGGCGACAACCTGCCCAAGCAGCGGCGCTGGGAATCGAGCCTGGGCTCGGCGGTGATCATGAGCCCGGAAGGCTACCTGCTCACCAACAACCACGTGACCGCAGGTGCCGACCAGATCGTGGTGGCGCTCAAGGACGGACGCGAAACCCTCGCCCGGGTGATCGGCAGCGATCCGGAGACGGACCTGGCAGTGCTCAAGATCGACCTGAAGAACGTTCCGGCCATCACCATCGGGCGTTCCGACGGCATCCGCATCGGTGATGTCGCCCTGGCCATCGGCAACCCGTTCGGGGTCGGCCAGACGGTGACCATGGGCATCATCAGCGCCACCGGCCGCAATCAGCTGGGCCTCAACACCTACGAAGATTTCATCCAGACCGATGCGGCGATCAACCCCGGCAACTCCGGCGGCGCCCTGGTGGATGCCAACGGCAACCTGACCGGCATCAACACGGCGATCTTCTCCAAGTCCGGCGGTTCGCAGGGCATCGGCTTCGCCATCCCGACCAAGCTGGCGCTGGAGGTGATGAAGTCGATCATCGAACATGGCCAGGTGATTCGCGGCTGGCTGGGCATCGAAGTGCAGCCGATGACCGAAGAACTGGCCGAGTCGTTCGGTATCAAGGACCGACCAGGCATCGTGGTGGCAGGCGTCTTCCAGGGCGGCCCGGCGCAGAAAGCCGGTTTGCAACTGGGCGACGTCATCCTCAGCATCAATGGCGAGGCGGCCGGCGATGGACGTCGATCAATGAATCAGGTGGCCCGCACAAAACCAGGCGACCGGATCGCCATCCAGGTGATGCGCAAGGGCAAGGAGATCACCTTGAACGCCGAGGTGGGCCTGCGCCCGCCACCGGCGCCGGCGGCGGTGAAGAAGGAAGATAAGTAAGCCCTGCAACCGCAACGTGCAGCGGTCGACCCGCTGCACCGCCCGATCAAGATGGATCAAGGTCTGCGTGAAACTTACAGCGCGTCCAGCAACGCCTGATTCTGCTCCGGCGTACCAATGCTGATGCGCAGAAACTGGGCAATGCGTTCCTGCTTGAAGTGCCGCACGATCACACCCTTCTCCCTCAGGCGAGCGGCGATGCCCGCCGCGTCCTGTTCGGGATGACGGGCAAAAATGAAGTTGGCCGCCGAAGGCAGCACGTCGAACCCACGCTGATGCAGCCCTTCGACCAGTTTTTCCCGGCTGGCGATGACCTTGGCGCAGGTATCTTCGAAATAGGCCGTGTCGGCGAACGCCGCAGCGGCGCCGGCGACGGCGATGCGGTCGATCGGATAGGAGTTGAAGCTGTTCTTGATACGCTCCAGCGCTTCGATCAGATCTGGGTGTCCCACCGCCAGGCCTACCCGCAATCCGGCCAACGAGCGTGATTTGGACACGGTCTGGGTGACCAGCAGGTTTGGATAGCGATCGACCAGCTTGATCGCCGTTTCGCCACCGAAGTCGACGTAGGCTTCGTCCACCACAACGACCGAGTCCGGGCTGGCCTTGACGATCTGCTCGACCGCCTCCAGCGGCAACAAGCAACCGGTCGGTGCGTTCGGGTTGGGGAAGATGATCCCGGCGTTGGGCTTGGCATAGTCTTGCGCACGGATCTGGAACTGGTCATCCAGCGGCACGGCCTCGAAGGGAATGCCGTACAAACCGCAGTAGACCGGATAGAAGCTGTAGCTGATGTCCGGAAACAGCAGCGGTTGGTCATGCTGGAACAAGCCGTGGAAGATATGCGCCAGCACCTCGTCCGAACCATTGCCCAGAAACACCTGGTTGGTCTGCACACCGTAATAGTCCGCCACGGCCTGCTTGAGCAGATCGCTGTTGGGGTCCGGGTACAGGCGCAGGGCATCGCTCAACTCGGCGCGCATGGCCTCGATCGCCTTGGGCGATGGGCCGTAGGGGTTCTCGTTGGTGTTGAGCTTGACCAGGTTGGCGACCTTGGGTTGCTCGCCGGGCACGTAGGGCACCAGGTCCTTGACGAAAGGGCTCCAGAATTTGCTCATGCTCACTCCCCTTTTGCCAGATCGGGTTGAATACGGTATTCGGCGCTGCGGGCATGGGCGCTCAGGGATTCACCCCGGGCCAGCACCGAAGCGGTCTTGCCCAGTTCGGAAGCCCCCTGCTCGGAGCAGAAGATGATCGACGAACGCTTCTGGAAGTCATAGACCCCCAGCGGCGAGGAAAAGCGCGCCGTGCCGGACGTCGGCAGCACATGGTTGGGACCTGCGCAGTAGTCGCCCAGCGCTTCACTGGTGTGACGACCCATGAAGATGGCACCGGCGTGACGGATCTGCGGCAGCCAGGCCTGAGGGTCTTCGACCGACAGCTCCAGGTGCTCCGGCGCGATGCGGTTGGCCACTTCGATGGCCTGCTGCATGTCGCGGACCTTGATCAACGCGCCACGGCCGTTGATCGAGGTATTGATGATCTCGGCACGCTCCATGGTCGGCAGCAGCTTGTCGATGCTGGCCGCGACCTTGTCGAGGAATTGCGCATCGGGACTGACCAGAATCGCCTGGGCGTCTTCGTCGTGTTCAGCCTGGGAGAACAGATCCATGGCGATCCAGTCCGGATCGGTGCCGCCGTCGCAGACCACCAGAATCTCGGAAGGACCTGCGATCATGTCGATCCCGACCTGGCCGAACACATGGCGCTTGGCCGTCGCCACATAGATGTTGCCAGGGCCGACGACCTTATCCACCCGCGGCACGCTTTCAGTGCCGTAGGCCAGCGCCGCAACGGCCTGGGCGCCGCCGATGGTGAACACGCGGTCGACCCCGGCGATACAGGCCGCTGCCAATACCAGTTCGTTGACCTCGCCTCGCGGCGTGGGCACGACCATGACCACTTCGGTCACGCCCGCCACCTTCGCCGGAATGGCGTTCATCAGCACTGACGAGGGGTACGACGCCTTGCCGCCAGGCACATACAGGCCGGCGCGATCCAGTGGCGTCACTTTCTGGCCGAGCACAGTGCCATCGGCTTCGGTATAGCTCCAGGAGTCCTGCTTCTGCTTTTCGTGATACAGGCGCACCCGCTCGGCGGCGGTTTCAAGCGCTTCGCGCTGGGCCTCGGTGATGCGCGTGAGCGCCAGTTCCAGGCGCTCGCGCGGCAGGATCAGGTCGGCCATCGACGCCACCTGCAGACCATCGAAGCGCTCGGTGAACTCGACCAGCGCAGCATCGCCCCGCTCGCGCACGGCCTTGATGATGTCCAGCACCCGCTGATTGACCGAATCATCGGACACACTTTCCCAGCTCAACAGATGGTCCAGATGGCGGGCGAAGTCCGGATCAGTGGCATCGAGTCGGCGAATAGCAGTGGAAGCGGTCATGGCGGGCCTCAAATAATGGCAATTGCTCAAGCGCCGATAGATTACCAATCGATCCACATGGGCACTTGAGTTATTTGGCTATGATGCGGATAGACGGGCGCGGGTTGCGAACCCGCGCGGGAAAGTCAGCCGCGGTGTCGCGACTCCACTGCCTTGCGCAGGGTGTCGATCAACGCCTGGATGCGGGCGTGCTGCATTTTCATGGAGGCTTTGTTCACCACCAGCCGGGAGCTGATGTGGGCGATCAATTCCTGGGGTTCCAGGCCATTGGCGCGCAGGGTGTTGCCGGTGTCGACGACATCGATGATCTTGTCGGCCAGGCCCACCAGCGGTGCCAGCTCCATGGAGCCGTACAGCTTGATGATATCGACCTGACGACCCTGCTCGGCGTAGTAGCGCTTGGCAACGTTGACGAACTTGGTGGCGACGCGCAGACGACCCGTGGGCTCGGCAGCACCGATGGCGCCCGCAGTCATCAGCTTGCACTGGGCAATCTGCAGATCCAGCGGCTCGTACAGGCCCTGGCCGCTGTACTCGAGCAGGACGTCCTTGCCGGCAACGCCCAGGTCGGCAGCACCGTGTTCGACATAGGTCGGCACATCGGTGGCGCGCACGATCAGCAGGCGCACATCGTCCTGGGTCGTGGGAATGATCAGCTTGCGGCTCTTGTCCGGGTTTTCGGTGGGCACGATGCCCGCCTCGGCCAGGAGCGGCAATGTATCGTCAAGAATGCGGCCTTTGGACAACGCAATGGTCAACATGGGAAACGTCAGTCCTTACAGGAAAGTTTCTGGCAACGCCCGGGCGCATCCCTGCGCCCTGCACGCTCATCAGCCCGGTACGCGACGGATCTTGGCGCCCAGCATCTGCAGTTTTTCTTCGATGCACTCGTAGCCACGGTCGATGTGGTAGATGCGGTCGATCAGGGTGTCGCCTTCAGCCGTCAGCGCCGAGATCACCAGGCTGGCCGAAGCCCGCAGGTCGGTGGCCATGACGGGCGCGCCCTTGAGCTTTTCGGCACCGGTGACGATGGCCGTGTTGCCTTCCACCTGGATCTGCGCGCCCATGCGGTGCATTTCGTACACGTGCATGAAGCGGTTCTCGAAAATGGTCTCGATCACCGCGCCCGTGCCTTCGGCAATGGCATTGAGCGAGATGAACTGCGCCTGCATGTCGGTGGGGAACGCAGGGTATGGCGCGGTACGGACGTTGACCGCCTTGGGCCGCTTGCCGTGCATGTTCAGTTCGATCCAGTCGGCGCCCGTGGTGATCTCGGCACCCGCTTCGCGCAGCTTTTCCAGCACCGCTTCGAGGATGGTCGGATCGGTGTCCTTGACCTTGACCCGGCCTCCGGTGCAGGCCGCAGCCACCAGGTAGGTGCCGGTCTCGATGCGATCGGGCATGACCTTGTAGGTCGCCGAGTGCAGACGCTTGACGCCATCGATGGTGATGGTGTCGGTGCCCGCGCCCTGGACATTGCCGCCCATGGCGTTGATGAAGTTGGCCAGGTCGACCACTTCCGGCTCGCGCGCAGCGTTCTGCAGCACGCTGCGACCGTTGGCCAGCGCCGCGGCCATCATGATGTTCTCGGTACCGGTCACGCTGACGGTATCGAAGAAGAAATTGGCACCGCGCAGACCGCCCTCGGGGGCCTTGGCCTTGATGTAGCCGGCTTCCACGTCGATCACGGCGCCCATGGCTTCCAGACCACGGATGTGCAGGTCGACCGGACGCGAACCGATCGCGCAGCCGCCGGGCAGCGCCACTTCGGCCTCACCGAAACGGGCGACCATCGGGCCCAGAACCAGGATCGAGGCGCGCATGGTCTTGACCAGCTCGTACGGCGCAACCAGGGTCTTGATGGTGCGCGGATCGATTTCCACCGCCAGCTTCTCGTCGATCACCGGCTCGATGCCCATGCGGCCGAACAGCTCGATCATGGTGGTGATGTCGTGCAGGTGCGGCAGGTTGGCGACCGTCACCGGCCCATCGGCCAGCAAGGTAGCGGCCAGGATCGGCAGGGCGGAGTTCTTCGCCCCGGAAATGCGGATTTCGCCATCAAGGCGAACGCCGCCAGTAATAATCAGTTTGTCCATTGGAGTCTCGACGCGGGGTGGCTCAGGAACGCTCAGCCCAGGCTGCGCTGCTGAAGAATTTCATGGTGATCGCATGGATGCTGCCATCGGCGATCCATGGGTTCAAATGAGCATAGATCTGTTGCTGGCGCTTGACCGGACTGAGCGCAGTCAGCTCGTCACTGATCACGTTCAACTGGAAATTGCAGCCTTCGCCTTCGACTTCCACCTGCACTCCGGGCAGTTTGGATTCAAGGAAACCCTTCACTTCTACAGCCTGCATGCTCAACCTCGATCGGCGCCCTGTGCGCGCGGGTCGGCCATCATACAAAAAAGCCCTCCGACTGCGAACCCCGGATTCACGGGATCAGGTCAGAGAGCTGTGCAGATGGCCAATCAATTCTGTGAAAAGAAGTCGCTCATGCCTGTGACCTGAGCGATCTGACGCATGTCGTGCGGCAATGCCTGAACTCGCACGCTCTTGCCAGCGGCCTGCGCATCGCGCATGAAGCCCAGCAGCAGGGACAGACCCACGCTGCTCGACTTTTCCACGCCGGTGCAGTCGATGACCAGCGCGGCGGCCTGACTGGATTGAATCAGTGCCTGCCCCTGCTTGCGCAGGGCCGCACCGCAGCGGTAATCCAGCATACCGGCCAGGCTCAGCTGATCGCCCGACAGTTCGACACGACCCTGTTCCATCACTGCGCGCTCGTCGGTGCAGCTTTGTCGGTCACTTCCTTGGCCTTGGCGACTTCGCCAGCCCAACCATCGATGGTCTTGTCCAGGTCGTTGCCGTTGCGCTGCATGCTGTCGGCGAACTGATCGCGGAACAGCTTGCCGATGTTGATGCCATTGATGATGACGTTACGCACTTTCCATTCGTTGTTCAGGTTTTCCAGGGTGTAGGAAACCGGATACACCGCCCCACCCGTGCCCTTGACCTGCATGTCGACGCTGGTGCGTGTGCCGCTTTCATCCTTGGCCGGACCCACGGTGATGCCCTGGTTGTTGTACTCGAGCAAGGCGTTGCCGTAGAACTGCATCAAGCTGCGCTTGAAGTTTTCCTGGAACCGGGCCATCTGCGCGGGGGTAGCCTTGCGCGAATACTTCACGGTCATGATGCTGCGCGAAATGCCATCGGCGTCGACCACGGGACCGACGATCGTGTTGAGCGCGTCGTAGAACGCCTGCGGATTGCTGCGGTAGGTGTCGCGGTTCTTTTCCAGATCCGACAGCAGTCGGTCGGTGACGCCCTGCACCACCTGATGTGCGGACACCGCAGGGGCTGCATTGGCCCACATCGGCAGCAGGGCCACCAGAACCAGCAGGCTGCGTCGCATGATCGAAAACATGGATAACTCCTTATTTGGCATCTTTGCTGACTGTATTGAGCAGGAACTTGCCGATCAGGTCTTCGAGCACCAGGGACGACTGGGTGTCATGGATGGTACCGCCGTCGGCGAGCAAGGCCTCCTCGCCACCCACGCTGATACCAATGTATTTCTCGCCCAGCAGACCCGCCGTCAGGATGGAAGCAGTGGAGTCGGTGGGCAGGTTGTCCACTTTCTTGTCCAGCTGCAGGGTCACCCTTCCGGTAAAGGTGTCGCGATCCAGATCGATGGCCGTGACCTTGCCGATGGTCACCCCCGCCATGGTCACCTTGGCTCTGACAGTCAAACCGGCGATATTGTCGAAATAGGCATAAAGTTTGTAGCTCTCGGTATTCGCGCTGGTGGACAGACCACTGACACGCAAGGCCAACAGCAGCAAAGCCAGGATACCGGCCAGAAGGAACAGGCCGACTCCGACTTCCATTGATCGGTTTTGCATCAGAAATCTCCAAACATCAGGGCGGTCAGAATAAAGTCCAGGCCCAGGACGGCCAGCGACGCATAGACCACGGTCTTGGTGGTGGCGCGGCTGATGCCCTCGGACGTGGGTTCACAGTCATACCCCTGGAACACAGCGATCCAGGTGACGACGAAAGCGAATACCAGGCTCTTGATCACACCGTTGAGCACGTCATCGGTGAAATTGACGCTGTTCTGCATGTTGGCCCAGAACGATCCCTCGTAGACCCCCAGCCAATCGACGGCCACCCAGGATCCACCCCAGATACCGACGACGCTGAAGATCATGGCCAGTAGCGGCAGGGAAATGAAACCGGCCCACAACCTTGGCGCAACGATGTACTTGAGCGGGTCGACGCCGATCATTTCCAGGCTCGACAACTGCTCGGTCGATTTCATGTTGCCGATCTCGGCGGTCAATGCGGACCCTGCGCGACCGGCGAACAGTAGAGCAGTCACCACCGGCCCGAGTTCACGCAGCAGCGTGAGCGCGACCATTTGCCCGACCGCCTGCTCGGAGCCGTACTTGGCCAGAATGCTGAAGCCCTGCAACGCCAGCACCATGCCGATGAACACACCGGACACGACAATGATCAGCAGCGACATCACACCCACGGAATACAGCTGCTTCATCAGCAGCTGAAAACCGCCACCGATCCCGCCGCGGCCCACCAGCGCGTGGCCCAGGAACAGGCCGGAACGCCCCAGGATGCCGACCATGTCGATGGCCGATCGACCGAACAGGCGCACTCGCTCCATGATTGATTTCTTGCGCATCAACGCTTCCCCAGCAGATCGGCGCGGTAATCGGGCGCGGAAAAATGAAAAGGCACGGGACCGTCGGGATCGCCCTTCATGAATTGACGAACGCGCGGGTTGTCCGACGCCATCAATGCCTCGGGCGTACCATGACCCAGCACCTGCCCGTCGCCGACCACATAGATGTAGTCGGCGATGCTCGCGGTTTCCGCCAGGTCGTGGGAGACCACGATACTGGTGATGCCCAGGGCATCGTTGAGCAGGCGGATCAGCCGCACCAACACGCCCATGGCGATCGGATCCTGGCCGACGAACGGTTCGTCGTACATCAGTATCTGCGGGTCCATGGCGATGGCACGGGCCAATGCGACACGACGCTTCATGCCACCGGACAACTCGTCGGGCATCAGCTCGATGGCGCCGCGCAGGCCGACGGCCTGCAGCTTCATCAGGACGATATCGCGGATCATGTCTTCGGGCAGGTCGGTATGCACCCGCAGCGGGAAGGCCACGTTCTCGAACACGTCCAGGTCGGTGAACAGCGCGCCGCTCTGGAACAGCACGCCCATGTGCTTGCGCGCATCGAACAGGTCGCTGCGCGACAGCTTGGGCAGGTTCTGACCATTGACCCAGACCTCGCCGCCAGTGGGTCGCAGCTGGGCCCCCATCAGACGCAGGAGCGTGGTCTTGCCGCTACCTGAAGGCCCCATGATACCGGTGACCTTGCCGCGAGGAATGCGGATATCGACATCGTTGAAAATGCTCCGCGCACCGCGCTTGAAAGAAACCCCTTTCAGCTCGACCGCGTAGGCGCTATCGGCACTCATTTAAACTCCTTGCAGTGCAACCTTACCCTCGGACGCTCATCTTCTGACCGAAGACACTTGGCGCGGACAGGCCGAACAAGCGGCGAACTATAGCATTGCAGACAGGTGCCGCCCAAGATCGATCCATTGGCATGCCGTGTCGCTGATTTGTACAGGCCGCAAAATAGGCAGGTGAGTCGCTCGCCCATTCCCGCTATAATCGCCGCCTTTTCACCGGGCCTACCGATTTTCGCCATGAGCCAGACCAGCGACCTGATCCAATCCGCGCACCGCACCATCCGTCTCGAGATCGAAGCGGTAGAGGGCCTGCTCGCCCATATCGACGCCGATTTCGTGCGCGCCTGCGAACTGATCCTCGAAAGCGATGGCCGCGTGATCGTGCTGGGCATGGGCAAATCCGGACATATCGGCAACAAGATCGCCGCGACCCTGGCCAGCACCGGCACCCCGGCGTTTTTCGTCCATCCTGCCGAGGCCAGCCACGGCGACATGGGCATGATCACCCGCCAGGACGTCATCCTGGCCCTGTCCAACTCCGGTTCGACCGCAGAAATCGTCACATTGCTGCCTTTGATCAAGCGCATGGGCATTCCCATGATCAGCATGACCGGCAACCCCGACTCGCCCCTGGCCCAGGCCGCCGAGGTCAACCTCGACGCCCGTGTCGCCCAGGAAGCCTGCCCGTTGAACCTGGCACCGACCTCCTCCACCACGGCGACCCTGGTGCTGGGCGATGCCCTGGCCATCGCCCTGCTCGAGGCGCGAGGCTTCACCGCCGATGACTTCGCCTTCTCCCATCCCGGTGGTGCCCTGGGTCGTCGCCTGCTGCTCAAGGTCGAGCACGTCATGCACACCGGCACCGCGCTGCCACAGGTGCCGCGCGGCACGCTGCTGCGCGATGCGCTGATGGAAATGACCCGCAAGGGGCTGGGCATGACCGCCGTCCTGGAGGCCGATGGCCGCCTCGCCGGGATCTTCACCGACGGTGACCTGCGGCGCACATTGGATCGCACCATCGATGTCCACAACACTCGAATCGAAGACGTCATGACTTCCCACGGCAAGACCGCACGCGCCGACATGCTGGCCGCCGAGGCGCTGAAGATCATGGAAGACAACAAGATCAACTCACTGGTCGTGGTCGATGATCAGGACTGTCCGGTAGGCGCCTTCAACCTGGGCGACCTGCTGCGCGCGGGAGTCATGTAATGACCGGAAATGACGCAATGACCCAGACTGGCAGCAGCGAGCTTCTGCAACGTGGCAAGGCCATCAAGCTGGCCGTATTCGACGTCGATGGCGTACTGACCGATGGCCGTCTGTATTTCCTGGCAGACGGCAGCGAGTTCAAGAGCTTCAGCACGCTGGATGGCCAGGGCATCAAGATGCTCATCAACAGCGGCGTGACCACTGCGATCATCACCGGCCGCAGCAGTCCGGTAGTGGAGCGGCGCGCCCGCAACCTGGGCATCGCTCATCTTTTCCAGGGCCGCGAAGACAAACTCGTGGTCCTCGATGGTCTGCTCACCGAACTGGGTCTGAGCTATGAGCAAGTGGCCTATCTGGGTGACGACCTGCCCGACCTGCCGGTGATTCGCCGGGTGGGGCTGGGCATGGCCGTGGCCAATGCCAATGCGTTCGTGCGCCAGCATGCCGACGGCGTGACCCAGGCCAGTGGTGGCATGGGCGCAGCGCGCGAGTTCTGCGAGCTGATCCTGGCCGCCCAAGGCAATCTCGAAGCGGCCCGTGCCGCCTACCTGTAGGGCCCGACATGCTGAACAAGAAAATCCGCAATATCGCGATCCTGGGTGTGCTGGGGCTGCTGTTCGCCGCCATCGGCTACTGGGACATCAGTCCGGAGCGCTTCCTCGACCAGCCAGCCGCAGCCGTCGACGAAAGCCAGATCGATTACTACGCTATCAACGCGAAGGCTCGCCAGTACCTGCCCGACGGTGGCGTGCAGTACGACATGACCGCCGACAAGGTCGAGCACGTCAAGACCTCGCAGGTGACCTTGCTGACCAGGCCCGACATGCAGCTGTACCGCGGCACTGTCTACCCATGGCACGTGACCAGCGACCGTGGCGAGGTCAATCCCGATGGCAGCCAGGTCGAGCTGATCGATTCGGTTCGCATCGCGCGCACCGACCAGAAGAGTCGCGCCACGCTGATCACCAGCTCGCGCATGACCGTTTTCCCACAGAAGCAATATGCGCAGACCGACCAAGACGTTAGAATCGACGGCGCCGGTGGCGTGTCGACGGCCAAGGGCATGAAAGCGTATCTGAATGACAGCAAGATCAACTTGCTGTCCAACGTAAGAGGACAGTATGAGGCTCGTTAAAACCCTCCCCTTTTTGCTCGGCCTGAGCGCAGCACTGGGAAGCGCGAGCGCCTGGGCATTGCCCACTGACCGCGATCAGCCCATTCATATCCAGTCCGACGATGCCCAGCTCGACGACAAACAGGGTGTGGCGACCTACAAGGGCAATGTGATCATTACCCAGGGGTCGATGAAGATCACCGGCAACACCGTGACCATCACCCGCAACGCCACCGGCGACGTGGACGTGTTCACTGCCGTCGGCAACCTGGCCTATTACGAGCAGAAACCTGCGGTGGACAAGCCCATCGTGCAGGCCTACGGCGTGACCATCCAGTACTTCGCGGCGCAGAACCGCATCGTGCTGATCGACAAGGCCAAGGTCATCAACGACGGCAACACCTCCGAAGGCGAGAAGATCGTCTATGACACGGTGCGCCAGGTGGTCAACGCCGGCCGTGCCACGGGCAGCAAGGTCACCACGCCTCGTCCGCGGATCGACATGGTGATCCAGCCCAAGAAGAAATCCGACGCACCGCAGAAGGCCCAGTAATGGCAGTCCTGAAAGCGCAGCACCTGGCCAAGAGCTACAAGAGCCGACAAGTCGTACGCGACGTGAGCCTGTCCATCGAAAGCGGACAGATCGTCGGCTTGCTGGGCCCCAACGGTGCCGGCAAGACCACATGCTTCTACATGATCGTCGGCCTGGTACAGGCCGATCAGGGCCGCGTCCTCATCGACGACCTGGACGTCAGCCACCAGCCGATGCACGGCCGCGCCCGTTCGGGTATCGGTTACCTGCCGCAGGAAGCCTCGATCTTTCGCAAGCTGTCGGTGGCCGACAACATCATGGCCATCCTGGAAACCCGCAAGGAGCTCGACGCCACGGCTCGCCTGGCCGAGCTCGAAGGCCTGTTGCAGGAATTCCACATCACGCACATTCGCGACAACCTGGGCATGAGCCTTTCGGGTGGTGAACGCCGCCGCGTGGAGATCGCACGCGCACTGGCCACCGCGCCCAAGTTCATCCTGCTCGACGAACCCTTCGCCGGTGTCGACCCGATTTCGGTCGGCGACATCAAGCAGATCATCCACCACCTCAAGACCAAGGGCATCGGCGTATTGATCACCGACCACAACGTCCGCGAGACCCTGGATATCTGTGAAACGGCCTATATCGTCAACGATGGCCAGCTGATCGCCGAAGGCGATGCCCAGACCATCCTGGCCAACGATCTGGTCCGCGAAGTCTACCTGGGCCACGAGTTTCGCTTGTAAGGCCCAAGGGCGCCGTCGCCCTCCTGCGGGCATTAATTTTCATGGCGCCCTAGGCAAACACTCAGGTTTCAGGCATATAATTTGCTTACGACATAAGCCGGGTGCTTCGGTACCCGTAGTAGAAGGCGCTTCGCGCCGGCGACCAAGGTGTTAAGTTCCTGCCATGAAACCATCGCTCGTCCTACGTATGGGCCAGCAACTGACGATGACACCGCAGTTGCAACAGGCCATCCGCCTTCTCCAGCTATCGACCCTGGACCTCCAGCAGGAAATCCAGGAAGCGCTGGAATCCAATCCCATGCTCGAACGCCAGGAAGAAGGCGACGACTTCGACAACAGCGATCCGCTGGCCGACAACATCGAGCAGAAGCCGACCCAGGAGATCCAGGAACCGAGCTTCCAGGAGTCTGCGCCGACGGTGGACAACCTCGAGGAAGGCGACTGGAACGAGCGCATCCCCAACGAATTACCCGTCGACACGGCCTGGGAAGACATCTACCAGACCAGCGCCAGCAGCCTGCCGAGCAACGATGACGACGAGTGGGACTTCACCACCCGCACGTCGGTCGGCGAGAGCCTGCAGACGCACCTGTTGTGGCAGCTGAACCTTGCGCCCATGTCCGATACCGATCGGCTGATTGCCGTGACCATCATCGACTGCATCAACAATCAGGGTTATCTGGACGAGACGCTGCAGGAAATCTGCGACTCGTTCGACCCTGAACTGGACATCGAACTGGACGAGATCGAGGCGGTACTGCACCGCATCCAGCAGTTCGAACCGGCCGGCATCGGCGCCCGCGACCTGAGCGAATGCCTGATGCTGCAACTGCGCCAGCTACCGGCCAAGACCCGTTGGCTGGCCGAAGCACAGCGCCTGGTGAGCGATTTCATCGACATGCTGGGCTCGCGTGACTACAGCCAGCTGATGCGGCGCATGAAGCTCAAGGAAGACGAACTGCGCCAGGTCATCGAGCTGGTGCAGAGCCTGAACCCGCGGCCTGGCTCGCAGATCGAATCCAGCGAACCCGAATACGTCGTGCCCGACGTCATCGTGCGCAAGGACAACGACCGCTGGCTGGTAGAGCTCAATCAGGAGTCGGTCCCGCGGCTGCGGGTCAATCCGCAGTACGCCGGCTTCGTGCGTCGCGCCGACACCAGCGCCGACAACACCTTCATGCGCAACCAGCTCCAGGAAGCGCGCTGGTTCATCAAGAGCCTGCAAAGCCGCAACGAGACCCTGATGAAGGTCGCCACCCAGATCGTCGAGCATCAGCGTGGCTTCCTCGATTACGGCGACGAGGCCATGAAGCCCCTGGTGCTGCACGACATCGCCGAGGCGGTGGGCATGCACGAGTCGACCATTTCTCGGGTGACCACGCAGAAATACATGCACACGCCGCGTGGCATCTACGAGCTGAAATACTTTTTCTCCAGCCATGTCAGCACCTCCGAGGGGGGCGAATGCTCCTCCACCGCGATCCGCGCGATCATCAAGAAACTGGTCGCCGCGGAAAATCAGAAAAAGCCGTTGAGTGACAGCAAGATCGCTGGTTTACTGGAGGCACAAGGCATCCAGGTAGCCCGCCGAACGGTCGCCAAGTATCGCGAGTCCCTAGGGATTGCGCCGTCCAGCGAACGCAAGCGGTTGATGTAGCCCTGCGATGTGCCACAGCGTTCCAGTGGCAGGCACCCAAGCCTGCTTCTTTATGCAATGGCAATAAGGAGAAGCGGTATGCAAGTCAACATCAGTGGACACCAACTGGATGTGACCGAACCCCTGCGAACCTACATCGGGGAAAAACTCGAGCGTCTCGAACGCCACTTCGACAAGATCACCAACGTTCAGGTGATCATGGAGGTCGAGAAGCTCAAACAGAAAATCGAAGCCACCCTGCGCATACCCGGTGGCGAGGTGGTTGCCAACGCCGAACATGACGACATGTACGCGGCCATCGATCTGCTTACCGACAAGCTGGATCGCCAACTCAAAAAGCATAAGGAAAAACAGCAGAGTCTGTTGCAAGGCGCGACTGCTCGCTGACACTCCCCACCCATGATCCGATTAGAAACCATCCTGACCCCCGGCCGTTCATGCGTGAACGTGCCGGGCGGCAGCAAGAAGAAAGCACTCGAAGAGATCGCCAACCTGATCGGTCGTGAAGTGCCATCGCTCAACACCCAGACCGTGTTCGAAGCGCTCATTGCCCGTGAAAAACTGGGCTCCACCGGATTCGGTAACGGCATCGCCATACCGCATTGCCGACTCAAAGGCTGCGATACGCCGGTCAGTGCTCTCGTTCACCTGAGCGCGCCGATCGACTACGACGCAATCGATGGCGCTCCCGTCGACCTGTTATTCGTACTTCTGGTGCCTGAAGCGGCCACCGATGCGCACCTGGAATTGCTCCGCCAGATCGCCAGCATGCTCGATCGCAAGGAAGTGCGCGAAAGACTGCGTTCGGCGCCCAGCAATCAAGCCTTGTACCAAGTGGTACTGGACGAACAGAACGGTCGTTAACCATGCGTTTGATCATCGTCAGTGGCCGCTCAGGCTCAGGCAAGAGCACTGCCCTGGATGTTCTCGAAGACAACGGTTTCTATTGCATCGACAACTTGCCGGCCGGGCTGCTGCCCGAACTGGCCGAGCGTGCGCTGATCCACACCGAACTGGCGCAGCCCCAGGTGGCGGTGTCGATCGATGCGCGTAACCTGCCCAGCCATCTGTCACGCTTTCCGCAGTTACTGGCTGAAATGCGCGCCAAGCACATCCAATGCGATGTCCTGTACCTGGATGCCGACGAAGAGACGCTGCTCAAGCGCTTCTCCGAGACACGGCGCCGACACCCGTTGAGCAACAGCAACCGCTCACTGGCCGAAGCCATCCGGGTGGAAAGCGATCTGCTCGGGCCCATCGTCGACCTGGCCGATCTCAAGATCAACACCACCAGCCTCAACCTCTACCAGTTACGCGACGCCATCAAGGTGCGGCTGCTGAACAAGCCCGAGCCGGGCACCGCGTTTCTGGTGGAATCGTTCGGTTTCAAGCGGGGCATGCCGATAGATGCCGACCTGGTGTTCGACGTGCGCTGCCTGCCCAACCCGTACTGGAAGCCGGAATTGCGCGAACAGTCCGGGCTCGATGCGCCGGTCGCCGAATACCTGGCAGCGCAGCCGGACGTCGAAGAGATGTATCAGGACATCGCTGCCTACCTGCTCAAATGGCTGCCCCGCTTCGCTGCCAGTAGCCGCGCTTACGTGACGATCGCCATTGGCTGTACAGGCGGGCATCATCGCTCGGTATACTTGACCGAGCGCCTGGGCCGATTGCTGCAGCAGTCGCTCAAGAACGTCCAGGTTCGCCATCGCGACCTCAGCTGAAAGGATCCCCTGCGCAATGCCCGCCCTCCAAGTAGAAATCATCAACAAGCTCGGCCTGCACGCCCGCGCCGCGGCAAAATTCGTCGGTGTGGCGGGACGCTATCCCTGCCAGGTGCGCGTCGGTCGCACGGCAGAGTCACTGGTCGATGGCAAGAGCATCATGGGTGTGATGATGTTGGCGGCCGGCAAAGGCACCACCATTCACCTGCACACCGAAGGCGAGCAGGATCAGGAAGCGCTGGACGCCATCGTCAAGTTGATCAACGACAAGTTCGACGAAGGCGAGTAAGCCAGGCCAGCGGACAAGCGTTGGAACCGGGGTGGCGGCTATCGAGCCGTCCACCACCCAGGTACCAGATTCAAGACAGTGCGGTGTCCATGACCATCATCAGACAGAAACCGACACACAAACCCAGACTTGCCAGCTTGTGATGGCCGTTGCTGCGTGATTCGGGAATGATTTCATGAGTCACGACCAGCAGCATCGCACCAGCCGCAAAAGCCAGGCCCAAAGGTAGCAACAGCTCGCCCATACGCACCAGCCAGGCACACAGTACCGCAAACACCGGCTCCACCAGCCCGGATGCGGCACCGATAAGAAAGGCCTTGTAGCGCGCCATCCCTGCTCCGGCCAGAACCAATGCGATCACCAGCCCCTCGGGCACATCCTGCAAGGCAATGCCCATCGCCAGGCTGTCGGCGTCGTGCATGCCGCCGCCTGCCGAAACGCCGATGGCCATGCCCTCCGGGATGTTGTGCGCGATGATGGCGATCACGAAGATCCAGATACGTGCCGGGATCACCGGCTGTTGCGTGGTGCCCACCAGGTAATCCGGGGTAACGCCGGATACCCTCCTGTCCACCAGGTACAGGCAGAAAGCTCCGGACATGATGCCCAGGCTCATCAGGGCGCCGGCACCCCAGCGCGAGAAACCGATCGCCGCTGCCGCATCCAGGCCGGGGATGATCAGCGAGAACGCGGTGGCGGCGAGCATCACGCCGGCGCCGAAACCCAGCAATGTATCGGCCACCGCGACGGGCATGCTGCGGATGACCAGTACCGGAACCGCGCCCAGGGCGGTGCCCAAGGCGCAGATGGCACCGCCCTCGAGCGCGCGCAGGATGCGCGGTTCGAGGTCGAGCCAGTCCAGCAGCTCGCCCACCAGCAGGGCTGCGCCGGCCAGCAGCAACACCGTGCCCAGTGCCAGACGAAAACGGCGAACACTGGCCAGCGCGAAGGTCTGTGATCCCATGGCCAGACTCAGCTCAACGCGGCTTGGTAGCGCTTCTCGACATTGGTCCAGTCGACCACGTTGTAGAACGCGTTGATGTATTCAGGCCGACGGTTCTGATACTTGAGGTAGTAGGCATGCTCCCAGACATCGAGCCCCAGGATGGGCGTGTTGCCATTCATCAACGGGCTGTCCTGGTTACCGCTGCTTTCCACGACCAGCTTCTTCTCCGGCGTGACGCTGAGCCAGGCCCAGCCGCTGCCGAAGCGACTCAGGGCAGCTTTGGTGAACGCTTCCTTGAAGGCGTCGAACCCGCCCAGTTCGGCATCGATGGCCTGGGCAACGCTGCCTTGGGGCTGACCGCCGCCATTGGGCGACATGACTTCCCAGAACAGGCTGTGGTTGGCATGTCCGCCACCGTGATTGGTGACGGCGCCACGCAGGTTTTCCGGCAGCTGCTTGACCGAGGCCACCAGCTTTTCCACCGGCCATTCGGCGTACTCGGTGCCTTCGATGGCGGCGTTGACGTTGGTGATGTAGGTCTGGTGATGCTTGGTGTGGTGGATCTCCATGGTCGCGGCATCGATGTGCGGCTCCAGGGCGTCATAGGCATACGACAGGGCGGGCAAGGTATAGGGCATTTTCAGTGAACTCCGTAGGGAAGGTGATCGGATTGCGTGACCGCTGGCGCGACGTCGATGTCGGCGGCGCCACACAGCAACCGGTGGGTACGGGGGTATTCGCCATGCTGGCGAGTGAAGCCGAGCAGCTCGGCGTAGGTCTTGCCGGCGTGACGCAGGGCCGCATCGCGCAACGCTGGCTGCAGCCGAGGATCCTGCGTCGCACGCAACAAGCGTTCATGGATGGCGCACAGGTATTCGGCGCTTTCTTCGGGTTGATGCAGCTGCAGATGCAGGTCAGCCAGGTTGTGATGGGAAATGACGCACGCGGCCACCGCTTCGTCGACATCCGCCCAGCGTTCGAACAGCACCTGAGCCCACGCCAGGGCTTGCAGGTAGTGTTCGCGCGCATCGATCAGCTCGCCCCGGACAAAGCAGGCGTTGGCCGTCTCCGTGATACGTTTCCAGTGCTGCATGGCGCAGGTCTCCCAGCAGTCGCCGAGCGGTCAGATACCGCCGGCAGTGAGCTTTTCCGGGTCGAGCAGGTCGCTGAGCTGCTCGCGGCTCAGGTCGGTGTGCTCCAGCGCGACGTCGATGATCGGCCGACCTTCCTTGTAGGCTAGCTTGGCAATCTGGGCAGCCTGCTGATATCCGATGATCGGATTGAGTGCCGTCACCAGAATCGGGTTGCGCGCGAGCGCCTCCTTGAGCTTGGCCTCATTGACCTTGAACGTCGCGATCGCCTTGTCGCCCAGCAGACGACTGGCATTGGCCATCAGTTCGATGCTGGATAGCAGGTTGTGGGCGATGATCGGCAGCATTACATTGAGCTCGAAATTGCCGGACTGACCGGCGATGGCGATCGCCGCGTCATTGCCGATGACCTGCGCCGCCACCATGGCGGTCGCCTCGGGAATCACCGGGTTGACCTTGCCCGGCATGATCGAGGAGCCCGGCTGCAGGGCCTCGAGTTCGATTTCACCCAGGCCGGCCAGTGGCCCGGAGTTCATCCAGCGCAGGTCGTTGGCGATCTTCATCAGGGTGACGGCGGTGCCCTTGAGCTGGCCGGACACGGACACTGCGGTGTCCTGGGAGCCGATCAGGGCGAACAGGTTGTCGCCCTGGGTGAACTCGACACCGGTCAGCTCGCCCAGGTGATGACAGAAACGCCGGGCGAACTCGGGATGCGCGTTGATCCCGGTGCCCACCGCCGTCCCGCCCTGTGCCAACGCCTGCAAGGCAGGCTGCAGCGCTTGCAGGTGGTCGATGTTGGCCTGGATCTGCGCCGCCCAGCCGTGCAGTACCTGGCTCATGCGCACCGGCATGGCATCCATCAGGTGCGTGCGGCCGGTCTTGACGAAGACGTGAACCTGCTCGGCCTTGGCCTGGGTGACCTGCACCAGATGCCGCAGCGCAGGCAGCAGTTGTTCGTGCAGGGCCAGCGCGGCGCTCACGTGAATGCTGGTGGGGATGATGTCGTTGCTGCTCTGGCCGCAGTTGACATGGTCGTTGGGATTGACCGGCTCGCTGACGAGGCGGCCCGCCAGGGTCGCGATGACCTCGTTGGCGTTCATGTTGGAGCTGGTGCCGGAGCCGGTCTGGTAGATGTCGACCGGAAAGTGCTGCATGAAGTCGTCGGCCAGCAGTTGCTCGCAGGCACGCACGATGGCATCGCCCTGGCCGGCGCTGATCTGCGCAAGCTCGACGTTCGCCTTGGCGGCGGCGGCCTTGGCCAGGATCAGCGCGCGGATGAACTGGGTCGGCATGCGCTGCCGGCTGATCGGAAAGTTGTCGACGGCCCGCTGGGTCTGGGCGCCATACAAGGCGGCCTTCGGTACCTGCAGTTCGCCCATGCTGTCACGCTCGATACGGGTGTTACTCATCGCAATATCCTTGCAGCAGATCAGTGAGAGGAATCGAAGGCAGCAGCTCGCAGCGCGCCAGTTGGTGGGCGCAGTCCTGCCACCGGCGGACCTGGGCTGGCTGTGCCGCGCAATTGCGCAGGTCACGCAAGGGCCGCCAGGCTTGGTCCAGACACAGGCTGCGCCAATGCCACGGCAGGGCTTGATCGAGGGCTGTGGCGAGCATCAGGCGAAAGGTGCCGTGAGCCACGGACCATGAAGAAGTCGGGGTAAAGCGCGCCAGATAGCGGCCTTGGGCGAGGTAGTGTTCGATGAGTCGCGGCTCGTCGGGCGCGAGCGCGCAGCGGATTTGCAGGCCGAGCCAATGCCAGTTTTCGAGATGGGCGAATTCGTGAACGGCAGAACTCATCGGCGCACCTTTTTGCCGGAATGAGTTTTATTATTGATTGATATTGAGAATCAACACAAGCGCCCATGTGGGCACCTGTGCTGCAAACTGTGCCGGCCGCGACGGACCGGCGGTAGGATCAGCTGCCGGCGACCGTCATGCGCTCGATCAGGACCGAGCCTGTGCGAATGTTGCTCCGCAGCTCCAGATCGTTGCCCACGGCGACGATCTGTTTGAACATGTCGCGCATGTTCCCGGCAATGGTCACTTCCTGAACCGGAAACTGGATCTCGCCATTTTCGACCCAGAATCCGGCAGCACCGCGCGAGTAGTCGCCGGTGACCATGTTCAGGCCGTGGCCCATCAGCTCGGTGACCAGCAAGCCACGTCCCATGCGCCGCAGCAGCGCTTTCTGGTCTTCGTCGCCGTGGGTCACGAACAGGTTGTGCACGCCGCCGGAGTTGGCGGTGCTGGGCAGGCCCAGCTTGCGCCCCGAATAGGTGCTCAGCACATAGGACACCAGTTCACCGTTCTCCACGAACGGCTTGGCGTAGGTGGCCAGACCATCGCCGTCGAACGCTGCGCTGCCCATGGCACGCATCAGGTGCGGACGCTCGTCCAGGGTCAGCCACTCGGGGAACAGGCGCTGCCCCATCGCCCCTTCCAGGAAGGAGGATTTGCGATACAGATTGCCCCCGGAAACGGCGGCCAGGAAATTGCCGAACAAGCCCCCGGCCAGCTCGGCCGAAAACAGCACCGGTACCTCGCAGGTCGGCACCGGACGCGCGCCCAATCGGGCCGCAGCCCGCTGTGCGGCGCGCTGGCCGATCGCGACGGGATCGGCGAGCAATTCGCCCTGACGATTGACGTCGTACCAATAGTCACGCTGCATCTGCCCGTTGGCTTCGGCGATCATCACGCAGCTCAGGCTGTGCCGGGTCGACGCATAGCCGCCGATGAAACCATGGCTGTTGCCATACACGCGGCAGCCCTGGTGGGTGTTGAGCGTGGTGCCATCGGCGTTCTTGATCAGCGGTTCGGCATCGAAGGCGGCCGCTTCGCAGGCCAGGGCCTTTTCGATGGCCTGCTCGGGCGTGATGTCCCAGGCGTGGTAAAGGTCGAAGTCCGGCTGCTCGCGCGCCATCAGGGCGGCGTCGGCCAGGCCCGAACTTTCATCTTCGGAGGTGTGTTTGGCGATCGCCAGCGCTGCGGCGACGGTTTCGCGAATGGCCTGTGGACCGCTGGCCGAGGTGCTCGCCGAGCCCTTGCGTTGGCCAACGTACAGCGTGATGCCAAAGCCCTGGTCGCGGTTGAATTCGACGGTTTCGACCTCGCGCTGACGCACCGACGTGGACAGGCCCTGCTCCAGCGAAACCGCCACTTCACAGGCACTGGCGCCCTGGCGTTTGGCTTCGTCGATGATCTGCTGCACTTGCTCCTGCAGGACGGGCAGTGCCTGCGGGCCGACGCTCTGGGGTGCGTTCATGGTGTTCTCCACTCAAATTCGGGTTTCGGCGCGGGCCGATCTACGGCCGGGCCAGACAAGCGGCCCCCGACTGGTTATCATGGCGGCGTTTATTTGCGGACGGCCCCCATGGTTGATTCTTACGACGACTCCCTCGACGAGGGAAAAAGCAAAACTCAGGTCAAGCGCGAACTGCATGCGCTGACCGATCTGGGCGAGCGGCTCACCACGCTCAAGCCGGACATGCTCGATCGCCTGCCCCTGACCGACGCTTTGCGGCGGGCACTGGGCGACGCCTCCAAGCACACGGCGCACATCGCGCGCAAACGCCACATCCAGTTCATCGGCAAGCTGATGCGCGACCAGGACATCGAGGCGATTCTGGTGCTGCTCGATCAACTGGACGCCTCCACCCGGCAGTACAACGAACGTTTCCACAACCTGGAGCGTTGGCGCGATCGATTGGTAGCAGGCCCGGACCAGGTGCTGGAGGCGTTCTTCGCCGAGTACCCGGAAACCGACCGCCAGCACCTGCGCAACCTGGTTCGCCAGGCCCAGCACGAAACGGCTCACAACAAGCCGCCCGCTACCACGCGCAAGATCTTCAAGTACATCCGCGAGCTGGACGAAACCCAACGCGGCCTGCGCTGACAGGCCCGCGGGCAGGCCGTCCGGCTTGCCCGTCACCCGCTTCAGGCGCCGGTACCGCCCACCGTGATCGCATCGATCTTCAAGGTGGGCTGGCCGACACCGACCGGTACCGACTGGCCATCCTTGCCACAGGTGCCCACGCCACTGTCCAGCGCCAGGTCGTTGCCGACCATCGACACCTTGCTCATCGCCTCCGGACCATTGCCGATCAACGTCGCGCCCTTGACTGGCGTGGTGATCTTGCCGTCTTCGATCAGGTAGGCTTCGCTGGTCGAGAAGACGAACTTGCCGCTGGTGATATCCACCTGTCCACCGCCAAGGTTGGCGCAGTAGATGCCTTTCTTCACCGAAGCGATGATCTCGGCCGGATCGCTCTCGCCCGCCAGCATGTAGGTGTTGGTCATGCGCGGCATGGGCAGGTGCGCATAGGATTCGCGACGACCGTTGCCGGTGGCGGCGACGCCCATCAGCCGCGCATTGAGCTTGTCCTGCATGTAGCCCTTGAGCACGCCATTTTCGATCAAGGTGGTGCACTGGGTCGGCGTACCTTCGTCATCGACGCTCAGCGAGCCGCGACGCCCGGCCAGCGTGCCATCGTCGACGATGGTGCACAGGCTTGACGCCACCTTTTCACCGACGCGACCGCTGTAGGCCGAACTGCCCTTTCGGTTGAAATCGCCTTCCAGACCATGCCCGACCGCTTCGTGCAGCAACACGCCAGACCAGCCGGCGCCCATCACCACGGGCATGGTGCCCGCCGGTGCCGCCACCGCTTCGACGTTGACCAGAGCCTGACGTAGCGCCTCGCGGGCATAGCCCATGGCGCGGTCCTCGGCGAGGAAATAGCGGTAGTCGGTACGTCCACCGCCGCCATGGCCACCGCGCTCGCGACGACCGTTGTGCTCGACGATGACACTGACGTTGAAACGCACCAGTGGCCGCACGTCCGCCGCCAGGCTGCCATCAGCGGCCGCGACCAGAATCCGTTCCCAGACCCCGGCCATACTCACGGTGACTTGCTGAATACGGGGGTCCAGTGCGCGGGTGGCGGCATCGACACGCTTGAGCAGGTCGACTTTTTCGGCGCGGGTAAGCACTTCCAATGGGTTGTCCGGACCGTACAGCTGGCTGACCACCGGACTGCTGAAGGCCTGCACACGGCCATTCTGGCCGGCGCGGGAGATCGAGCGCGCCGCGCGCGCGGCCTGGACCAGCGCATCCTGGGTGATCGCGTTGCTGTAGGCGAAGCCGGTTTTTTCCCCGGACTGGGCGCGTACGCCCACGCCTTGATCGAGGTTGAAACTGCCTTCCTTGACGATGCCGTCTTCCAGCGCCCAGGACTCGGAAATCTGACCTTGGAAATACAGGTCGGCCGCGTCGATGCCCGGGCCGGCCAACTCGCCCAGCACCGATTGCAGGCTGTCGAGCGTGAGGCCGCCGGGGGCCAGCAGGTGGTCGCTGACGGTGGATAACATCTGGCTCATATTTACTCCGCGCTGTTCGCAGGGCGCGTCGCGCGCTGCGGGATAGATGCTCGCAGTTCGCTTGGCGGCGCTGCGTCAGTAGGTGCTCGCAGGCCGCGAGGCGGCCTGCGCAAATGGATGCTCGCGAGTCGCCTGAGGCGACGCGCGCAATGCCGGTGTCGGTGACGGATGAACACTACATGCGTCCGCCCCGACACGTTTTCAATACCCGGCCTGGCCCAGCCGTCCGATACACAGTCAAGGCAACCGCATTTTCAGCCACCGAAAGGCTTGACCAGGGTCATCTGCGGATCCTTCCAAGAACCCTCGATGCGGTACTGCACACTGGCAAAGCGCGCCACGCGGTCGCCGAGCAGCTTGTTCACCACGAACAGGGCGCCGCCGACCACCGGCGCGCCCACCAGGACCGCAGCCAGCGGCAGGCTGTTGGTGATCGGCAAGGCGACCTGCACCTTGGCGTTGACGCCGTCGCGAACCATGTCCAGGGTACCGTCCAGATCGATGTCGGTGCTGGGGCCGCGCAGGGTGATCGGGGTTCGCGTCACGTACACCCCTTCGCTGGCCACCAGCAGGCCCTTGACTCGATCGTAGCTCAAACCCTTGCCCAGCACATCGGAGAAATCCAGGCGCAGACGGCGACCGATGGCATTGAAGTTGAGCAGACCGAACACGCGCAGGGCCTGCGCACCGCCTTCGACTTCGACGAACTGGCCGTCCCGCAGGGTGGCGTCCAGGTTGCCGGAAAAACGCTTGAGCCCCACCCAGGCCGGTGAACCGGGCCAGCGGCCGTCGGCATCCAGGTGGAACGATTCGCTGGTCACGGTGGGCGCGAATTTCCAGGCCTGGAGCACGTCGGCCAGGTTCTTGCCCTGCAGCCGTCCGCGGAACCAGGTGCTGGACGCTCCGGGGGCGCCTTCCCAAGTCGCCGCACCGTGCAACATCAACCCCTTGAGCCCCAGGTCGAGGTCATTGAGGGCGACACCCCGGGCGGTCGGGCGCAGTTTCAGCGACCAACTGCCGACCAGTTCTGGACCCTGCAACAGCTGGCGAATCCTGACATTGACCGCCGGTATCTTGCGCGGATCGACATTGGCCAGGGGATCGGGCGCCTCGACCGGGTTGTCCGCCTTCACCGCGTTCGGATCGACCGGCGGCAAGCGTACGGTGTCGAGGTCGACATTGATCGGGGTCGCCTTGCCATCGGGCACATCGACCTTGCCGGTGATTTGCTGGCTGGCCACAGCGAGGTGCCAGGCGCTGGGGCTGCGGTTGAGCTGTACCCGCGCCTGGTCGAGTTGCTGGCCGAACCCCTTGAGCGTGCCGATCTGCAGGTCGACGGCATTGATGATCTGGCTGGCGGTGCCACTCGGATTGCCGCCCGTGTAGTTCTCGGCCTGCTGCTGCCACGGCTCCAGGTCCAGGGTCTGCAACGCGCCACGCACCCGCAGGCCCTGGGTCGCAGGAAGCTGCGGCGTGCCGGCACCGACCAGCAATTCGCCGCGGCCGCTGGCCAGGTCGTTGGGCGGCGCGGCGTAGGCGAAGCTGGCGATGTCGGCATAGGTGACATCGAAGCGACGCTCACGGCCTTGCAGGTTCATCACGAAGGCCGTGGGACGGGCCACGGAACGCGCTTTGCCAAAAGGTGCGGGCAAGTCGATGTCGACGCCCTTGAGGTCGGAGTCGACGCGAAGCTGGCTGTCGCTGCCCAGCTTGAGCTGCAACTGGTAGGCGATATCGCCGGACGCCGGCACGGCCTGCTTGACCTGCAACCAGTCGACCAGGCGTTTCACCGGGATCTGGCTGTCGGCGACGATGCGCGTCAACGGCGCGCCCGGCTTGCCCTCGGCCAGGATCTGCGCCTTGACCGGCTGATCGAAGGCCTGGGCCGTGACGCCCTCGCCACTCAGGCCCTTGTCGAAGTCGAAACGGAATGTCCCGCCCAGTTGACTCAGCGCAAGCTCCGGCGACTTGATCTTCAGACGCGCCGCACGGGTACTGAAGTCGACCACCACCTTGGGCTCGTGCTCCTTGACCAGCGGGATGTCGAGTTCCAGCTTGCCCTTGAGCGGGCCCTCGCCCTGCCAGCCAGCGAAGATGTCGGCGGTACCGATCGGGGCGGTCTGCAGGATCTTCAATCCGTCGGCCAGGCCGCCGTCGAAATTGCCGTTCACGAACAAGTGGCTGTCCTGGCCAACTGGTACGTGGGGCACGCTGACGGCAACGTCGCTGACCTTGGTGTCGAGAATCTGCCCACGGTCAGCCAGGATGCGCACGTCGCCGTCCTGGATGTAGACATTGCCTGCGACCTTGCGCGCTTCCGGCCAGCCGGGCTGGAAGGCCAGGGTCACGTCATGAACCTTGAAAAACAGGGTAATGCTGCGCGAATGGGCCTCGGCTGCGCTGGCCAGCGAGCCTTGGTACTGGAAGTAACCCTGGTCGACCGCGCCGCGTTTGATCGCCGTACGCAGCCACTGGTCGACCGACGGGCTGAGCACCTTGGGCAGGTATTTGCTGGTGTAGGCGCCATCGCCGTCGACCAGGCCAACCCGCAGGTCCATGTAGGGCTCGGCCTCATGATGCAACGGCAGGCGAATGAGGAAATCGGCAGCGATCTTGCCTTCCTCGCCCAGCACACGAATGGCCGGCGCGATCAAGGTGAAAGCGTGATCATCGAGCTTGAAGTTCAGCCGGGCGTTGGCCTTGAGGTAATGCCAGGGCTTTTCGAAGATGGGGCTCAGGTGCAGCATGAACTTGTCACTGTCCAGACGCAGTTCGCCTTGGCCAATGTCGCCAATCAAACTGCCACTGACATTATCTGCAGCTGGCGCACCGTAGTAGGCATCGAAGCCGACATTCTCCAGGTTCGCAGCGTAGCTCAGGCGCTCGGCACCCGTGGCCTTGGGACGAACGTCGAGGGAAAGGTTGCGCACCACGCCAGTGAAGTTCAGGCCATTGACGATGGCCGCCACCTGTTTGGGCAGGGGTGCCAGCGCGTCGAGCAGTGGCGTGATCGGGGTCAGGTCGAGACGGTCGGCTTGCACACGCCACTGCTCCTGGCTCGACGGCGTTGCCGCGCGCTGCTGCAGCGCCATATGGCTCTGCCACGGCCTGCCGTCCAGCGTCATGGCGAGGGTCCCCAGGTTCACGTCGAAACCGTCGGTGTTGCGCTGCATCCACGCCTTCAGCGTGAGATCGGCGATGGTGTACGGCTTGTGGTCGCCATAGGCGCCCTTGAACGCCGGCGCATCGAGTTGAACCACGGCTCGCTGGACATTGGCGTCTGCCCAGTCCACCCAAACCTCGCCCCCCGCCTTGAGCTGGTCAAGCTTCCAACCCTGGGTGTAGCGGCTTGGCAGCCACTTTGCCCAGTCGCTCTGCGGCAGATTCGCGTAGGCCTGGGCGCGGCCATCGCGCCAGTGTTCAGCGCGCACCTGAGCCTCGATGTTCAGCGCAAGCGGCTGGCCGTCGGGCAGATGCAGGCGCAGGTCCAGACGCTGGCGCTCGTCACCGGTGCGCAGACTCAGGCCGACATAGGTGAGGGTCAGTGGATCATGCTCGAAGGGTTGCAGGGTCAGCTGACTGTCGAGCACCGACAACTGCTCGACCTGTTGCATCTGCTGCAACGTGCGCTGCACGTCGAAGGCCTGATCCGGTTGCTGGGGCACGCCCTTGATCGACCATTTGCCCGTGGCGTCCTCGACGGCGCTGAGCTGTACGCCGCCCAGCTCGAGATGGGCAATGCGCACCGCACGCGCCAACAGGCTGCCCCACAGGTCCGGTACCACCTTGACCTGATCCAGGCGCAGCGCGTTGCTGCCCTCGCCCACCTGGACATCATGAATCAGCAGCACTGGCGCCAGACGGTTCCAGCGGCCCTCCAGGCTGCCGATGCGCACCGGCATGCCCAGCGCCTCGCTGGCACGCGCCTCGATCTGCGCGTCGTACTCGGCCACCAGGGGAATCAACTGCCGACCCAGGCTGACATAGAGCGCCAGCAACACCAGCAGCACCGCGCACAGTGCCAGGGCCCAACGGATTACGCCCCCGAGCGCAGCGCTCATACGGACCATGCAGGCATGCTCCGGCGATGTACCGTGTCAGCCCTAAAGGTCGAGAATCGTTCCACTGGCCGTTTCAGAGCAGCACCACATCATATTGTTCCTGGGAATACATGGACTCGACCTGGAAGCGAATGGTTCGTCCGATGAACGCTTCCAGTTCGGCCACGTTGCCGGATTCTTCGTCGAGCAGACGGTCGACCACTTTCTGATTGGCCAGCACACGATAGCCTTCGGCCTGATAGGCACGGGCCTCGCGCAGGATCTCGCGAAAAATCTCGTAACACACTGTCTCGGGCGTCTTCAGCTTGCCACGGCCCTGGCAGCAAATGCAGGGCTCGCACAGCACCTGCTCGAGGCTTTCCCGGGTGCGCTTGCGGGTCATCTGCACCAGACCCAGCTCGGTGATGCCGATGATGTTGGTCTTGGCGTGGTCGCGCTCCAGCTGCTTCTCCAGGGTGCGCAGAACCTGGCGCTGATGCTCCTCATCTTCCATGTCGATGAAGTCGATGATGATGATCCCGCCGATGTTGCGCAGGCGCAGTTGCCGGGCAATGGCGGTGGCCGCTTCCAGATTGGTCTTGAAGATGGTTTCTTCGAGGTTGCGGTGACCGACGAAAGCGCCGGTGTTGACGTCGATGGTGGTCATCGCCTCGGCTGGGTCCACCACCAGATAGCCGCCGGACTTGAGCGGCACCTTGCGGTCCAGGGCGCGCTGGATCTCGTCTTCCACACCGTACAGATCGAAGATCGGGCGCTCGCCGGGGTAATGTTCCAGCCGGTCGGCGATTTCGGGCATCAGCTCGGCAACGAACTGGGTGGTCTTCTGGAAGGTTTCCCGGGAGTCGATGCGGATCTTCTCGATCTTCGGGTTGACCAGGTCGCGCAGGGTGCGCAATGCCAGGCCCAGGTCTTCGTAGATTTCCGTCGGGGCGCCGACGGTCTGGATCTGCGCGTTGATCTGGTCCCACAGACGGCGCAGATAGCGGATGTCCATGAGGATTTCCTCGGCACCGGCGCCGTCGGCAGCGGTGCGCAGGATGAACCCGCCGACTTCCTGGATCCCTTCTTTCTCGACGCAGTCGGCCACCACCTTCTTCAGGCGTTCACGCTCGTTCTCGTCTTCGATCTTCAGGGAAATGCCGACGTGCCGGGTGCGCGGCATGTACACCAGGTAGCGCGAAGGGATCGACAGCTGGGTGGTCAGGCGTGCGCCCTTGGAACCGATCGGGTCCTTGGTGACCTGCACCACCAGGCTTTGTCCTTCATGGACCAGGGCGCTGATGGTTTCCAGGCTCGAGCCTTCGCGCAGGGAGATTTCCGAGGCATGGATGAACGCGGCGCGGTCCAGGCCGATGTCGATGAAGGCGGCCTGCATGCCGGGCAGCACGCGCACGACCTTGCCCTTGTAGATATTGCCGACGATGCCGCGACGCTGGGTGCGCTCGACATGCACCTCTTGCAGGACACCGTTTTCCACCACGGCCACGCGCGATTCCATCGGCGTGATGTTGATCAGAATCTCTTCGCTCATGGCTGGGTCTCGTTCCTGGTGTCTTTATTGTAGTGGCGATGACGCGCCCGCAAGGCCCTTCTCAGGACGCTTGCCAGCAGGCGATGCCATTGCGTTGCAGCAGCGCCGCGGTTTCGAACAAACCCAGACCGACGACGGCAGAATAACTGCCTTCGAGCTTTTCTACGAATATTGCACCCAGACCCTGAATGCCATAACCGCCCGCCTTGTCCGCTGGCTCGCCGCTGGCCCAATAGGCACGGGCCTCTGCCTCGTCAATAGGGCGGAAGGTGACCCGCGCCGACGCGGTGCAGGTGTCCATGCGCGCACCGTCGAACAGCGCCACAGTGGTGATCACCTCGTGAGTGCTGCCGGACAACAACACCAGTATCGCCAAGGCATCGGCCTCGTCACGCGGCTTGCCGAGAATGCGGCCTTGAGCGATGACCGCCGTATCTGCGCCCAGCACATGACCGCTGCCTGGCTGCGGCAGCGACTCCCAGCCGGCGCGAGCCTTTTCTTCGGCCATGCGTTGTACGTAGGCAAAGCTGCCTTCACCGGCCTGCGGGGTTTCGTCGATGGGTGCCTTGACCACGGTGAACGGGACGCCGATCTGTGTCAGCAGTTCACGCCGTCGCGGCGAGCTGGAAGCCAGGTACAGGGTAGACATGCGAGGCGTCTCCGCGTCGGGCCGCGCACGGGCCCGTCAGTTGATGCCCAGGCGCTTGCGCAAGCCGCGCAGCAGATAGCTGACCCACGGCCAGAGCAAAGCGCTCATCAGCGCAGGCAGCAGCAGGGCCAAGGTAGGTTGACGGTTGCCGGTCAAGGCGCTCAGCCACAGCTGGACCAACTGCGCCAGGCCGAAGACCACGAGGATGACCAGGCTCTGCTGCCACATCGGGAAGATGCGCATGCGCTGGGCCAGGGACAGGATGAGGAAGGTGATGAGGCTGAGGATGAGCGCATTCTGCCCAAGCAGCGTGCCGAACAGCACGTCCTGCGCCAGCCCCAGGACCCAGGCGGTGGTCATGCCCACCTTGTGCGGTACCGAGAGCGTCCAGTAGGCCAGCAGCAGGGCCAGCCACAGCGGCCGCAATACTTCCATGAACTGCGGCATCGGCGACACACAAAGCAAAAGGCCGACGACGAAGGTCACCCAGATGACCCAGCCATTGCGCGAGCGAGTACCCACCATTATTGCCTCTCCCGTGTTGTAGCCGGCGCGGACCGCGAAGGCGTCGCCGGGGTGGTGTGCGCGGGGGTGGCGGCCGGTGCTGTGCTGTGCGCGGGTGTGGCGGGTGCAGCGGCAGCCGGCGCCGTGGTTGGCGTGGTCGAAGTGCTGGCTTCGGGTGCCGCGCCTTGGCGATCGGCGGCTTCCTGAGCCTGCGCGGCCTCGGTGGCGCGCTGCTCCGGCGACCGGCTGTCGCTGAACACCAGCAACAGGTAGCGGCTGCGGTTCAGGGCGGCGGTCGGCACGGCGCGCACGATGGCGAACGGCTGGCCGGAGTCGTGGATGACTTCCTTGACCGTGGCCACCGGGTAGCCGGCAGGGAAACGCTGACCCAGGCCCGAGCTGACCAGCAGATCGCCTTCCTTGATGTCGGCGGTGTCGGCTACATGGCGCAGTTCCAGGCGTTCGGGATTCCCCGTGCCACTGGCGATAGCGCGCAGGCCGTTGCGGTTGACCTGCACCGGGATGCTGTGGGTGGTGTCGGTGAGCAGCAGCACACGCGAGGTGTAGGGCATCAATTCGACCACCTGCCCCATCAGGCCGCGTGCGTCGAGCACCGGCTGACCGAGCACCACGCCGTCGCGTTCGCCCTTGTTGATCAGGATGCGATGGGTGAACGGGTTCGGGTCCATGCCGATCAGCTCGGCGACCTCGACCTTTTCGTTCACCAGCGCCGAGGAGTTGAGCAACTCGCGCAGGCGCACGTTCTGTTCGGTCAGCGCCGCCAGCTTTTGCAGGCGACCCTGCAACAACAGGGCTTCGGTCTTGAGTTTCTCGTTTTCGGCCAACAACTCGGTGCGGCTGCCAAACTGGCTGGCAACGCCTTCATAGAGCCGCTGGGGCAGATCGGTGACCCAATAGGCACGCATCAGCACCAGCGACATTTCGCTGCGCACAGGCTTGAGCAGGGTGAAGCGCGCGTCGACCACCATCAGCGCGACCGACAGCACGACCAGCACCAACAGGCGCACGCCCAGTGAGGGGCCCTTGGTGAAAAGCGGTTTAATAAGCCGCTCCTCCCAGGCAAATGTTCATGTGGTCATTCATGTGACGGCAAACCGGCCCGGATCGAAAGTACAGGACGCATACAGGTAGCATCGAAGACGCTACCTGTAAACGACCCCAGGAATCTTTCCCGCGAAGTTACTCGCTGGAGAGCAGATCCATGGTGTGCTTGTCCATCATTTCCAGGGCGCGACCGCCACCACGAGCCACGCACGTGAGCGGGTCTTCGGCGACGATCACCGGCAGGCCGGTTTCCTGGGCCAGCAGCTTGTCGAGGTCGCGCAGCAGCGCGCCACCACCGGTCAGCACCAGGCCGCGCTCGGCGATGTCAGAAGCCAGCTCGGGAGGCGACTGCTCCAGTGCGCTCTTGACCGCCTGCACGATCGTGGCCAGGGACTCCTGCAGAGCCTCGAGCACTTCGTTGGAGTTCAGGGTGAAGGCACGTGGCACGCCCTCGGCCAGGTTGCGGCCGCGTACGTCGACTTCACGCACTTCGCCGCCCGGGTAGGCGGTGCCGATTTCCTGCTTGATGCGCTCGGCGGTGGATTCGCCGATCAGACTGCCGTAGTTGCGACGCACGTAGGTAACGATGGCTTCGTCGAAGCGGTCGCCGCCCACGCGGACGGACTCGGCGTAGACCACGCCATTGAGCGAGATCAGGGCGATTTCGGTGGTACCACCGCCAATGTCGACGACCATCGAACCGCGTGCTTCCTCGACCGGCAAACCGGCACCGATGGCGGCCGCCATGGGCTCTTCGATCAGGAACACTTCGCGGGCACCGGCGCCGAGCGCCGATTCACGAATGGCACGACGCTCCACCTGGGTGGACTTGCAAGGCACACAGATCAGCACGCGCGGGCTGGGCTGCAGGAAGCTGTTTTCGTGCACCTTGTTGATGAAATATTGCAGCATCTTTTCGCAGACGCTGAAGTCGGCGATGACGCCGTCCTTCATGGGGCGAATGGCGGCGATGTTGCCGGGGGTACGACCGAGCATGCGCTTGGCTTCGGTACCGACCGCAACGACACTTTTCTGATTACCGTGGGTCCGAATGGCCACAACCGATGGCTCATTCAGAACGATACCGCGCTCACGCACGTAAATAAGGGTGTTGGCAGTGCCCAGGTCGATGGAAAGATCGCTGGAAAACATGCCACGCAGTTTCTTGAACATGGGAAAAGGACCCTAGGCAACGCGTGGGTAAAAAAGTGCGGCAAACTCTAACAACGGCGGGGATTTTGGGCAAGGCGCCAATATGTTAAATTGGCTGTTTTTCCGGGCACGCCTGCACTCGATCGCGGCCATATGACCGCAGAAGTGCGATTGTGTTCCCCAAAACCACGGCTCTGCCGTATTTCATTTTCCACCGGAGACCCCCATGGCGCTTGAACGCTGCGACGTGGAAAAGATCGCTCACCTGGCTCGTCTGGGCCTGAATGACGCCGATCTGCCACGCACCATCGAAGCACTGAACAGCATTCTGGGCCTGGTCGACCAGATGCAAGCGGTCGACACCCGCGGCATCGAACCCCTGGCCCACCCACTGGAAGCCAGCCAGCGGCTGCGCGCCGATCAGGTGACCGAACGCAACCAGCGCGACGCCTACCAGGCCGTTGCGCCGGCGGTCGAGAACGGCCTGTACCTGGTTCCGAAAGTCATCGAGTAAAGGGAAAAGAGCCTGCCATGCATCAACTGACACTGGCCGAGATCGCCCGCGGACTCGCCGACAAGAAATTTTCCGCAGAAGAGTTGACCCGCACCCTGCTGGCGCGCATCGCCCAGCTGGACCCGCAGCTCAACAGCTTCATCACCGTCACCCCCGAGCACGCCATCGCCCAGGCGCAGGCCGCCGATGCGCGCCGCGCCAACGGTGAAAGCGGTGCCCTGCTGGGCGTGCCGCTGGCCCACAAGGATCTGTTCTGCACCCAGGGCATCCGCACCAGCTGCGGGTCCAGGATGCTGGACAACTTCGAGGCGCCCTACGACGCCACCGTGGTGGCCAAGCTCAATGCGGCCGGCGCGGTCACTCTGGGCAAGCTGAACATGGACGAATTCGCCATGGGCTCGGCCAACGAGAACAGCCACTACGGCGCGGTGAAGAACCCTTGGAACCTGGCGCACGTGCCCGGCGGCTCGTCGGGCGGTTCGGCTGCGGCCGTGGCCGCGCGTCTGCTGCCAGTGGCCACCGGCACCGACACCGGCGGCTCGATTCGCCAACCCGCCGCCTTCACCAACCTCACCGGCATCAAACCGACCTACGGCCGGGTGTCGCGCTGGGGCATGATCGCCTACGCCTCCAGCCTCGATCAGGCCGGCGTGCTGGCGCGCAACGCCGAAGACTGCGCCCTGCTCCTGCAAGGCATGGCGGGCTTCGATCCGCAGGACTCCACCAGCATCGATGAGCCGGTCCCGGACTACAGTGCCACCCTGGGCGACTCTCTGCAGGGTCTGCGCATCGGTGTGCCCAAGGAATACTTCGGTGCCGGCCTCGACCCGCGCATCGCCGAACGGGTGCAGGACAGCATCCAGGCGCTGGAAAAACTCGGCGCGGTGATCAAGCACATCAGCCTGCCGAACATGCAGCAGGCGATCGCCGCCTACTACGTGATCGCGCCGGCCGAAGCGTCCTCGAACCTGTCGCGCTTCGATGGCGTGCGCTTCGGCTACCGCTGCGAGAACCCCAAGGATCTGACCGATCTGTACAAGCGTTCGCGCGCCGAAGGCTTCGGGGCGGAAGTGCAGCGCCGCATCATGGTCGGTGCCTATGCCCTGTCGGCCGGCTACTACGACGCCTATTACCTGCAGGCGCAGAAGATTCGCCGCCTGATCAAGAACGATTTCATGGCCGCCTTCGAAGACGTCGACATGATCCTCAGCCCGACCACGCCAAACCCGGCCTGGAAACTGGGGGCCAAGAACGCCGATCCGGTGGCCGCCTACCTGGAAGACATCTACACGATCACCGCCAACCTGGCCGGCCTGCCCGGCCTGTCGATGCCGGCCGGTTTCGTCGATGGCCTGCCGGTCGGCGTGCAACTGCTGGCCCCTTATTTCCAGGAAGGCCGTTTGCTCAACGTGGCGCACCAGTACCAGCAAGTCACCGACTGGCACACTCGCGCGCCTGAAGGCTTCTAAGGAGAAACATCATGCAATGGGAAGTCGTGATCGGGCTGGAGATTCATACCCAGCTCGCCACCCAGTCGAAGATTTTCTCCGGCAGTTCCACCACCTTCGGTTCCGAGCCGAACACCCAGGCCAGCCTGGTCGACCTGGGCATGCCCGGCGTGCTGCCGGTACTCAACCAGGAAGCCGTGCGCATGGCCGTGATGTTCGGGCTGGCCATCGATGCCGAGATCGGCCAGCACAACGTGTTCGCGCGCAAGAACTACTTCTACCCCGATCTGCCCAAGGGCTACCAGATCAGCCAGATGGAGCTGCCGATCGTCGGCAAGGGCCACCTGGACATCACCTTGGAAGACGGCACGGTCAAGCGCATCGGCGTGACCCGCGCGCACCTGGAAGAGGACGCCGGCAAGAGCCTGCACGAGGACTTCAGCGGCAGCACCGGTATCGACCTCAACCGAGCTGGCACGCCGCTGCTGGAAATCGTGTCCGAGCCCGACATGCGCAGCGCCAAGGAAGCCGTGGCCTACGTCAAGGCGATCCATGCGCTGGTCCGCTACCTGGGCATCTGTGACGGCAACATGGCCGAAGGCTCGCTGCGCTGCGACTGCAACGTCTCGATCCGGCCCAAGGGCCAGGTCGAGTTCGGCACCCGCTGCGAGATCAAGAACGTCAACTCGTTCCGCTTCATCGAACGCGCCATCAACAGCGAGATCGCGCGCCAGATCGAGCTGATCGAGGACGGTGGCAAGGTCGTTCAGCAAACCCGCCTGTACGATCCGAACAAGGACGAGACACGGGCCATGCGCAGCAAGGAGGAAGCCAACGACTACCGTTACTTCCCCGATCCGGACCTGCTGCCGGTGGTGATCGAGGATTCGTTCCTGGAAACCACCCGGGCGACCCTGCCCGAGTTGCCGCCGGCCAAGCGCGAGCGCTTCCAGCGTGAGTTCGGTCTGTCTGCATACGACGCCAGCGTGCTGGCTTCGAGCCGCGAGCAGGCGGACTTCTTCGAGCAGGTCGTGGGCAGCTGCGGTGATGCCAAGCTGGCCGCCAACTGGGTCATGGTCGAGCTGGGCAGCCTGCTGAACAAGCAGGGCGTGGAAATCGAGGAATCGCCGGTCAGCGCGGCGCAACTGGGCGGCATGCTGCAGCGCATCAAGGACAACACCATCTCCGGCAAGATCGCCAAGATGGTCTTCGAAGCCATGGCCAATGGTGAAGGCGATGCCGACCAGATCATCGAGGCGCGCGGCCTGAAGCAGGTCACCGACAGTGGTGCCATCGAGAAGGTCCTGGACGAAGTGTTGGCCGCCAACGCCGAGCAGGTCGAACAGTACCGTGCGGCAGACGAGGCCAAACGCGGCAAGATGTTCGGCTTCTTCGTCGGCCAGGCCATGAAAGCGTCCAAGGGCAAGGCCAACCCGCAGCAGGTCAATGAGCTGCTCAAGAGTAAGCTGGCCGGTTGATGCAACAGCGCACCCCCTGTAGCAGCGGCGCGAGCCGCGTGTGGCCCCGACGCGGTGAATCAGACGGACCGGGGATACCGCCGACGCGGCTTGCGCCGCTGCTACGGGGGGTTTGTTCATTTGGGCGTCATGCCGTTTGTGCCGGCGCGATTGCGTTGTTGGCCGGTTGCGCCAGCCAGAACGGCATCATCGACCCCCGCGGTTACGACCGTGACGGGGTCGCCTCCTATTACGGCGCGCGCCACCATGGCGCTCGTACGGCCAGTGGCGAACGCTTCGATCAGCACGGCCTGACTGCGGCCCACCGCCAGCTACCATTCGGCACCCGAGTGGTGGTGACCAATCTGGCAAACCAGCGCAACGTCATCGTGCGGATCAACGACCGTGGTCCTCAGTCACGCGGGCGCTTGATCGATGTGTCCAAAGGCGCAGCTGAAAAACTGGGCATGCTGCGCAGCGGCACCGCTCGCGTGCGCGTGCAAACCCTGCAAGACTGACTCGGAGCCGCCGTCATTTTCAATCTCGCCACCTTGCCCGGACCCACCTTGCTGCAATTGTTCGCAGGGCTGTTGCTGCTGATTGCCGGGGCCGAATGGCTGGTGCGCGGCGCCGTGCGCCTGGCGGCTGCGCTGAAGGTCAGGCCGCTGGTGGTGGGCCTGGGCGTCGTGGCGCTGGGCAGCAGTGCGCCGCAGTTGGCGGTCAGCCTGCAGGCGACGTTCGTCGGTACGCCCGACATCGCCGTGGGCAGCCTGGTGGGCAGCAACATCTTCAGCTTGCTGGTGACCCTGGGGTTATCCGCACTGATCATTCCGTTGCGGGTGTCCCGGCAACTGCTGCGGCTCGATATCCCGTTGCTGATCGGCGCCAGTGCGCTGGTATTCGGACTGGCCTGGAACGAACAACTGGGGCGCCTGGAAGGTGGCATCCTGCTTCTGGGCCTGGTCGGCTACCTGGGCGTGCTGTGGCGCCAGTCGCGGCATCCGGGCCGGGTGGCGACGCCACAGGGCACCGCCCCCTGGCTCAAGTGCTTGGGCATGATGCTCGGCGGTCTGCTGCTGTTGGTCGCCGGAAGCCACTGGTTACTGGAAGCGGCGCTGGAACTGGCCACCGATTTCGGCCTGTCGGATCGGGTGATCGGATTGACCATCGTGGCCGTCGGCACCTCTCTTCCGGAGTTGGCCACCTCGCTCGTGGCCGCGTTGCGCGGTCACCGTGAGATCGCGGTGGGTAACGTGATCGGCAGCAACCTGTTCAACCTGCTGGGTGTGCTTGGCCTGACCGCCGTTCTGGCGCCAGCGCCCTTGAGCGTTTCGCCCAATGCGCTGGATTTCGACCTGCCGGTCATGCTGGGCGTCACACTGCTGTGCCTGCCCCTGTTCTACTCGGGATACCGCGTCACACGGGTTGAGGGGCTGGTGCTGCTGGGGCTCTACGCTGCCTATGGCCTGCATGTGGTGACCTTCACCACGGGCATGCCGCTGGCGGCGAGACTGGAAGAGCTGATGCTGTTCTACGTGCTGCCGGTGCTGGCGGCAGTGGTGCTCTGGGGCACCCTGCGCGCCTGGCGTCGACAGCACTGAACGACGCGACCTACCCCTGGCGCTTCTTGAACATCCAGGCCACGGCCAGCACCCCGAGCCATACGGGAATCAACAGCACCGAAATGCGGATGCCTGGGGTCATGTACATGATCACCAGAATCGCTGCCAGGAACGCCAGGCATACCCAGTTGGTGATCGGGTAACCCCAGCTCGGAAAGAACGTTGCATGACCATTGGCGCGCATGGCCTTGCGGAACTTCAGATGCGTGATACTGATGATGCCCCAGTTGATGACCAGCGCAGACACAGCCAGCGCCATCAGCAAGCCAAACGCCTCGCCCGGCATCAGGTAGTTGATGAGCACACTCAAGCCGGTTGCCAGCGCGGAAATCCCCAGCGCCTTCATGGGTACACCACGGCGGTTGACCTTGAGCAAGGTCTTGGGGGCGTCACCCTGCACCGCCAGGCCGAACAGCATGCGGCTGTTGCAATAGACGCAGCTGTTGTAGACCGACAGCGCTGCGGTCAGCACCACCACATTGAGTACGGTGGCCACCACGTTGCTGTCCAGCGCGTGGAAGATCATCACGAACGGACTGCCGCCCTCGACCACTTTCTGCCACGGGTACAGCGACAGCAGGATGGTCAGGGCGCCCACGTAGAACAGCAGGATGCGGTAGATCACCTGGTTGGTGGCCTTGGGTATGCTGCGCTTGGGATCATCGGCTTCGGCGGCGGTGATGCCGACCAGTTCCAGGCCGCCGAAGGAGAACATGATCACCGCCATGGCCAGGGTCAGGCCCCCGATGCCGTTAGGGAAGAAGCCACCGTATTGCCAGAGGTTGGCAACGCTGGCATCAGGCCCGCCATTGCCGGTGGCCAGCATCCAGGCGCCGAAGCCGATCATGCTGACGATGGCCGCCACCTTGATCAACGAGAACCAGAATTCCATCTCGCCGTAGATCTTCACCTGAAACATGTTGATCGCGTTGATCAGCACGAAGAACACCGCGGCCGAGGCCCAGGTGGGTACGTCTGGCCACCAGTACTTGATGTAGATGCCCACAGCGGTCAGCTCGGCCATGCCCACCAGCACGTACAGCACCCAGTAGTTCCAGCCGGACATGAACCCGGCCAGGCCACTCCAGTAGCGGTTGGCGAAATGGCTGAAGGTCCCGGTAACCGGTTCCTCGACGACCATCTCGCCGAGTTGACGCATGATGAAGAAGGCGATCAGGCCGCCGATGGCGTAGCCCAGGATGACCGAAGGGCCGGCCATGCTGATGGTCTGGGCAATGCCCAGAAAAAGGCCGGTGCCGATGGCGCCGCCCAGGGCAATGAGCTGGATATGCCTGTTTTTCAGACCCCGATGCAGACCTTCGGGGGTGGATTGATCATCCATTGCGGTTCCTTAGCGGGTAAATGCTTGCCGGTGGGCAAGCAGCGTCTAGATCCAGCCGCCCCACTGCAACAGGAAAATTCCGATATTGGTGGTGATGGCTGCCGCCAGGGTGGTGATCACGATGATGGCGGCGGCGAGCGAATAGTTGCCGCCGCTGGCCCGCACCATGACATAACCGACCGAGGCCGAAGGAGCGCCAATATACAGGAACAGAATGCCCAGTTCCGCCCCGCGAAAGCCCAACAGCCAGGCACCGAATGTACCGACGATCGGCAGCAGGATCATTTTCACCGCGCTGGCGCTCAAGGCCACCGAACCACTGCTGCGCAAGGCAGCCAGCGACAGGGTGCCGCCGATGCAGATCAGTGCCAGCGGCAGGCTCATCTGCGCAACGTAATCGGCAGAGGTCAGGATCCAGTTGGGGATGGGCACCTGCAGCCAGGCAAAGGGTACGGCCGTGACCACGCTGATGATCAGCGGGTTGACCAGGATGCTCTTGCAGATGCTCAAGGGGTCGGACTTGATGTTGGGGCTGTAGATCGCCAGCACCACGACGGACAACGAGTTGTAGAGCACGATCACCAGGCCCGCGAGGATCGAGCCCAAGGAGATACCGTAGTCGCCATACATGCTGCCGGCCAGGGCCAGGCCGATGACGCCGTTGTTGCCGCGGAACGCGCCTTGGGTGAAGACGCCGCGATCGACCTCGGGACAACGCTTGGTGGCGATCCACCAGGCGATGGCGAAGCTGCCCACCGTGGCCACCACGAAATACACCAGCAAGCCGGGCTTGAGCGCCGAGCGCAGGTCGGCGTGGTAGATGCCCAGGAACAGCAAGGACGGCATGCAGACGTTGAATACCAAGGCCGAGGCGGTCTTGATGAAGTTGTCGTTGATCCACTCGATCCGCTTCAGCCCATAGCCCAAAAACAGCATGGCGAACACCGGAGCGGTGACGTTCAGGGTCTGCAGAAATAGGGCGAGCATGCCGAGGGAACCTGTTGCCTGGAGTCAGACGACAATGATAGCGAGGATAGGGGAATGAGGCGGGGAAATTCTGGTAAAGCGTGTGTATGCAGCAGCCCCCTGGCGGGCCCGCCCCGCTCCCACAAAGATCCCCAGCACCTGCAAGATCCCCGTAGGAGCGGTCAGCGGCCGCGAAAGCCGCACCGCGGTTCCGAAGCTTACTGCGGACCCATCTTGTCCATCAGCGCAGCGAGCATTTCATACTCTTCACCGGTCAGATCGGTCAGCGGGGTGCGCACCGGACCTGCGTCGTAGCCTGCGATCTTGGCGCCAGCCTTGACGATACTGACGGCATAGCCCGACTTGCGGTTGCGGATATCCAGGTAAGGCAGGAAGAAGTCATCGATCAACTTGCCCACGGTCGCGTGATCGTCTGCGGCGATCGCGTGGTAGAAGTCCATCGCGGTCTTCGGAATGAAGTTGAACACGGCGGACGAATAGACCGGCACGCCCAGCGCCTTGTATGCTGCAGCGTAGACTTCGGCGGTCGGCAGGCCACCCAGGTAGCTGAAGCGATCGCCCAGGCGGCGACGGATCGACACCATCAGCTCGATATCGCCCAGGCCGTCCTTGTAGCCGATCAGGTTCGGGCAGGTTTCGGCCAGACGCTCGAGCAGCGGTGCGTTCAGACGGCAGACGTTGCGGTTGTAGACGATGACGCCGATGTTAACCGATTTGCACACGGCTTCGACGTGGGCGGCGACGCCGTCCTGGCTGGCTTCGGTCAGGTAGTGCGGCAGCAGCAACAGACCCTTGGCGCCCAAGCGCTCGGCTTCCTGTGCGTATTCGATGGCCTGGCGAGTGGAACCGCCAACGCCGGCGAGGATAGGCACGCTGGTGGCGCAGGTATCGACCGCGGTCTTGATCACCTGCGAGTATTCGCTGGCAGCGAGGGAGAAGAACTCACCGGTACCGCCGGCGGCGAACAGCGCGCTGGCGCCATACGGGGCAAGCCATTCCAGACGCTTGATATAGCCTTCGCGGTGGAAGTCGCCTTGGGCAGTGAAGTCGGTTACCGGGAAAGACAGCAAGCCGTGATTGAGGATGGACTTTAGTTCTTGTGGATTCATTGTTTGAACACCCTGGGTCGCATGGAAAATTGAACAACCAAGCAGCCATGGCTGGCTGATGTCGTACGTCATCGTACAACCACTCCAGGTGTTCCTCAATAGCCGGAACGAAGTATTTTCAGATCGTTCACCATGCACCGCCCACTGGATCCCTGTAGCAGCGGCGCGAGCCGCGTCAGGTTTCACCGCGGAGTATCAGACAGACCACCATGTCCGCCGACGCGGCTTGCGCCGCTGCTACAGGGGGTCGCGGTGTCTCTGTAGCAGCGGCGCGAGCCGCGTCAGGCTTCACCGCGGAGTATCAGACAGATCACCTAGGCCGCCGACGCGGCTTGCGCCGCTGCTACAGAGGGGCGTGGTGTCCCTGTAGCAGCGGCGCGAGCCGCGTCAGGTTTCACTGCGGAGTATCAGACAGATCACATTGGCCGCCGACGCGGCTTGCGCCGCTGCTACAGAGGGTCGCGGTGTCCCTGTAGCAGCGGCGCGAGCCGCGTCAGGTTTCACCGCGGGGTATCAGACAGATCACCTTGGCCGCCGACGCGGCTTGCGCCGCTGCTACAGAGGGGCCCGGTGTTCCTGTAGCAGCGGCGCGAGTCGCGTCAGGTGCACCATGGGGTGTCAGGCAATCACCTTGGGGCGATCAAACCCTGCCGGCTTCGGCTTCCTGGTGGGCCTGGCGCAGGCGCTCGCGGCTGTTGGTCAGGTGCAGGCGCATGGCGGCGCGTGCCGCATCGGAATCCTGACGGGCAATGGCGTCGTAGATTTCCTCGTGCTCGCGGCTGAGACGGGTCATGTAGTGCTGCTGGTCATCGTGCGCAAGGCGCGCCGAATTCAGCCGGGTACGGGGAATGATGCTGGTGCCCAGGTGAGTCATGATGTCTGTGAAATAGCGGTTACCCGTGGACAAGGCGATCTGCAGGTGGAACTGGAAATCGGATGCCACTGCATCACTGGCATGGGCCGCGCTTTCGTTCAGCGCATCGAGGGCCGCACGCATGGCCGCCAGCTGTTCATCGGAACGTCGGCTGGCAGCCAGCCCGGCAGACTCCACTTCCAGGCTGATGCGCAACTCGAGCACCGCGAGGACGTCGCGCAAGGTGACGATGGTCGCCGGATCGATGCGAAAGCCACTCGGGCTCGGCGTGTCCAGCACGAAGGTGCCGATGCCGTGACGGGTCTCGACCTGTCCCGCCGCCTGTAGCCGGGAAATGGCTTCGCGCACCACCGTTCGGCTGACGCCCTGCTCTTCCATGATGGCCGACTCAGTGGGCAGTTTGTCGCCCCGTTTGAGTTCGCCATCGAGGATGCGCTGGGTCAGCACGGCCACCAGCTCCTGGGCCAGGCTGCGCGGTTTGCGACGGGCGCGTGGGGCGGCGCTCAGATTGTCCATAGTCAACAGTTGTCTCGAAAACGGGCGGTGAGGTGCATATCATAGCCCAAGCTGGTTGTACGATCACGCTATGAGTGGCGCGAGCCGAGCCCATGAAGGAGCCATTGATGAGGGAGAGGCATTTCTGCAAGGGCCCGATGACCTGGGTATCGACCCTGAAGAAAGATAACTCAACCATGCTGGGCGAATGGTGAAAATACGCCAAAGCATGGCGAATCAAAATACCCAAGACTGCCAGAGCGAACTCGCCTCGCTCTTCTCTCCCTCGGGGCGAAGAGAAGAGCGAACTGCATGGGAATAACCGATGAACGGGCCTGGACACCTTATACTTTCAGACAAGCCAGGCACGCAAATCTAGATTGAGCTCCTTCAGGGATGCGACCTGTCACATAGATACGATCGCTTACAACGACCATTCGCTTTGATGCGGAAATGTAATCCGAAGGGTAAATCTGCCAGCCAGCCCCCTCACCTTCCGCGTTGGGCAAACCAAAGCTTTTATCCAAAGTGCCATCTGGAAGAAACCGCGCCAATAGCAATCTTTGTTGCTGAGCAAGAGGTTCATTGCAGATTCCGTGCGCCAAAACGCGGTCACCAAAATCCCATAACTGTTGATAAGTGCCTAACCAAGGGGCCGGAGGCACAACCAGTACATTCCCATTATTGAAGACAGGATCAGGCAATCCATTCTGGCCGATAGCGTAAACAGAACAATTAGGAGTCGAATTCCTTCCCATTCCTGCAGTCAAAAAGTTCCTGCCAAATGCGGGGATAATATCCCATACCAGCTCGTATTGATCACCGGGCCCAAACTGGAAGCCCTGCTGCCCAAAGCTCGTGTCGATACCGCCTTCCAGGGTTATTCTGACAAATCCGGCAAACGGCACGTAGCCTTCCTTATAGAGCTGTCCCGCCAAGAGCAGTTTCCCGTCCGACGGATATATCGCCTTTACCTCGGCCCCTAGGGGCATCCCCGGTTTCGGAGCACTCAAATCATAGAGTTTCAGTATTCCGTCAGTGCCAAAACGCCAGTCGACACGTCCATCATCAAAAAAACTGATGATCGAATGGCCGTATGACGGATCCGGGAAGGCGATGTAGATCCGATTATTATGGCGAAGTCCAGTGAGCAGATATGCCCCCGGGTGAACGATGCCCGCGTTCGGCGCACCTTTGGCCTTGCTGCCAAGCCTTCCCTCAGATGCATCCCTCCCCAATTGACTACCCTCAAGACCTGCAAAAATTGCCAGCCCCGTCCCCAGTTCACCAAACGTTGAGTCCAGTTGGCCATCCAGCGTGTAGCGCGCCAAGGCCGGGTACCAATATCTCTTAGTGCCCGTAGGGATACCTACCCTCCCCAACACCAGCAATTTTGCCGGAGTTTCGCCTTGCGGTTCGATATAAAATATTCGATGAATCGATGAATGTATATTCACGCCTTCCTGCTTGTGAAACTGCCCATGCAATTTACCATTCTGACTGAAAGAGACGTCAGGATCGCCATTTTGCTTCACGGCATATACTAGATACTCTTCGATATCATTAGTTACATTTATACCCAAACCTGCGACATACAGCGTTCCACCCGATCCTGCTACGACATCATTGAGCACAGTATACTCATAGCTTGGATCATCCCAGCCAAGAACGACCTTACCGGTTCCATCAGGCCCAAACTCAAGATCAGGCGCCCCCGGGTATAGCACTGCAAATTGTGTATCAGTCATGTTTTGTTGATACCTCCCGCTCATGACACCGTTGTCTTTTTGCAGGGCAATTAGCCTTACCGCCTGACTCAGGGCGCCATGGACTTTCAGTATCACTCCTTAACGAGATGATTGAAAGGCGGGCAATTAACAGAATTGAATATTTGAGGAGCACTGTCGCTGCCACCTTGACAAGGGTAGTCAGGCAGACAGCAAACTCAAGGGGATTTAACAATTTATATTTTGATACAGGACACTAACCCATGAACAAGTAATTACATTCCAAACTGCTCACAATCGCTTGACGATGATAGTTGGCAGCCGCACTTTCCTTATCATACAGAGCCATCAAAACGCGTGTTCGAGTTCACGGCCTGCGGCCTTGGGATGGATTTACGGGCACGGATCAATCACGCTGACAAAGCAAGTATCTTCTCGAAAAAATGGCCCACACGATGATCAAACCGCTGGGCCATCAGGCACACCAGGTGGCCGCAGATTCAGCGCCGGACCGGACGCTTCTGCAATTTGCGTTGCAGGGTGCGTCGGTGCATGCCCAAGGCCCGCGCCGTGGCGGAAATGTTGCCTTCGTGCTCGGTGAGCACCCGCTGGATGTGCTCCCATTGCAGGCGATCCACCGACATCGGGTTTTCCGGCACCAGGCTATCGAGGTCGGCGTGTTCGGCCGAAAGTGCAGCCAGCACGTCGTCGGCGTCGGCCGGCTTGCACAGGTAGTTGCAGGCGCCACGCTTGATCGCCTCCACTGCGGTCGCGATGCTGGAATAGCCGGTGAGGATCACCACACGCATCTCCGGGTCCAGCTCCAGCAGCTTGGGCAGCAGCACCAGGCCCGAATCGCCTTCCATTTTCAGGTCCAGCGCGGCGTAGTCCGGGACGTCGTCCTGGGCCAGCTTCAAGCCTTCCTCGGCGCTGCCCGCGGTACTCACGCGAAAGCCTCGGCGGCTCATGGCGCGGGCCATGACGCGGGTGAAGGTGGCGTCGTCATCCACCAACAACAAATGTGGCAGTTCTTCGCCTTCGACTTGGTGTTCGTCAGTCATCGATCATCTCCTCGGACGCCACGGGGCAGACGCAGCTCGGTGAGCGTGCCGCCCTCTTCATGACTATAGAGTTTTACCGAGCCGCCGGCGCGAGTCACGCTGGCTTTGCTCAAGAACAGGCCGAGGCCGAAGCCTTTGCCCTTTGTGGTGAAGAACGGCTTGCCGATCTGCTCGGCAATCGCCAGGGGAACGCCCGCGCCGTGGTCGCGGATCGAGATGAAAATGTCATCACTGTTCCAGTCGAGCCTGACCTCGAGGTTGTCGGGGCAGGCATCGGCGGCGTTGTTGAGCAGGTTGAGCAGCGCCTGGGTGAGGTCCGGCGGCGGCGCCAGGTGGGGTACCTCACCCTGGCCAAGGCGGTGGAAGCGGTAGCTGGATTCGGGACGCATCAGGTGCCAACGATTCAGGGCTTCGTCGAGCCAGGCGGTCACGGGTTGATCGACCACGGCCATGCGCCGATTGGCCTCGGCGGCGCGCACCAGCTGCTGCAGGGTCTCCTTGCACAGCTTGACCTGATCCTGCAGCACCTGCAGGTCTTCCTGCAGTTCGGGCTGGGGATGGTCCTGGCGCATTTCCTTGAGCAGTACGCTCATGGTGGCCAGTGGCGTACCCAATTCATGGGCGGCACCGGCGGCCTCGGTGGCCACGGCCAGCAGTTGCTGGTCACGCAGACCCTCTTCGCGGCGCTGCGCACGCAGTTGTTCCTGGCGGCGCAACTCTTCGGCCATCTTGGCGGCGAAGAAGGTGATCACCGAAGCCGCCAGGGCAAAGCTCAACCACATGCCGTAGATCTGCAGGTTTTCACGGCCGATCGGCAAGGCGTCGAGCGGGTAGAAATGCGCCAGCATGAAGGTGTAGCACGCCAGGGCGATACCGGACAGCACCAGGGAATAGACCCACGGCAGGGTCACGGCGGCGATGGTCAGCGGCACCAGGTAATAGGAAACGAACGGGTTGGCTCCACCCCCGGAGTAGTACAGCAGGACGCTGTGGATGAGCAGGTCGCAGGCCAGTTGCAAGGCGTATTCAAGTTCGGTGACCGGCAACGAGAAGCGCAGGCGCAGCACGGTCAGCGCGCAGAGTATGGCCGACACCGCCAGGGTGGTGCTCAACGCCAGCCACGGCAAGGGCAACAGGTGCGTGAGGTAGGCGAAGCCGACCGAGCCGGCCTGAGCGGCCAGTACCAGCGTGCGGATGAAGGTCAGGCGCCAGAGGTTCTGGCGTGAAGCGGAAAGAGGCATAGGGTGGGCGAGCATTTGCTCTCCAGTGAGCGCTGCAGGCGGATCGGTGCAAGTATAACCAACTCGGCGCGCCGACAGCGGAAACTGCGGCAAATGACCGCGTTGGTCATAAAGACCTTCGGTTTATCGTGAAAGCTGGTAGGTCCATGTGCGCCTCTCAGGAACCGCATCCCGCCTGGTCAGTCTTACGCAGCACCTACAACAAGGAGTTTTCCATGCCCGTCATCACCCGCAGCGCCGCTCTGGTCCTTGGCGCAAGCCTGTTGTCCAGCCTCCCTGCCCTGGCCGACGAGGCCCGCTACAATCAGATTTCCCTGCGTGCCGAGGTCAGCCAGGAAGTGCCTCGCGACCTGATGCTCGTGACCCTCTACAGCGAGGAGCAGAACGCCGATCCGGCCAAGCTCGCCGCCGGTATCAGCGACACGTTGAACAAGGCCCTGGCCCAGGCCCGCGAAGTCAAAGGCGTGATCGTCCGCCAGGGCAGTCGCAACAGCTATCCGATCTACGATGACAAGGGCCAGACCATCACCGGCTGGCGCGAGCGCGCCGAAGTGCGCCTGGAAAGCGCCGATTTCCCGGCCCTGTCCAAACTCACCGGCGAACTGCTGCAGAGCCTGAAGATGGGCGCCATGGACTTTTCCATCGCCGACAAGACCCGCAAGCAGAGCGAAGACGCCCTGCTCAAGGAAGCCGTGGCCGCCTTCAAGGCCCGCGCCCAACTCGCCACCGACGCCCTGGGCGGCAAGAGCTACAAGGTGGTCAACCTCAACCTCAACAGCGCTGGCTACCCTCGCCCCTACGCCTCGGCGCCGATGATGATGAAGGCCGCTCGCGCCGACGCGGCGCCAGTGACCCCGGACGTGGAGGCGGGCACCAGCGAGGTCAGCATCAATGCCGACGGCGTCATCGAAGTCGTGATGCCTTGATACCCTGACACGTTCATCAAGGGCAGAATCCGCTCCCGCAGGACGGATTCTGTCCGCAAACATCACTCCCCGAGTCCCTCCCTTCGTCTATCGAGGCCCCATATGGATATCCCCGCCTTCAAGCCCCTGCTCCTTACCGCTGCGCTGTGCGCCGGGATGCCCATGGCCCAGGCCGCGAGCACGCTGGTGTACTGCTCCGAAGCCAGCCCTGCCGGTTTCGATCCCAGCCAGTACACCAGTGGTACCGATTTCGACGCCTCGGCGGAAACCGTCTTCAATCGCCTGACCCAGTTCAAGCGCGGCGGCACCGAAGTCGAACCGGGGCTGGCCACTTCCTGGGACGTCTCCCCGGACGGCTTGACCTACACCTTTCACTTGCGCGAAGGCGTCAAGTTCCACACCACCGACTACTTCACGCCCACCCGCGATTTCAACGCGGACGACGTGCTTTTCACCTTCCAGCGCCTGCTCGACCCCGAGCATCCATTCCGCAAGGCCTACCCTTCGGAATCGCCCTACTTCACCGACATGGGCCTGAACACCAACATCAAGTCGGTCAGCAAACAAGACCCGCATACCGTGGTGTTCACCCTGAACACGGTCGACGCCGCCTTCGTGCAGAACCTGGCGATGAGCTTCGCCTCGGTGCAGTCCGCCGAATACGCCGACCAGTTGCTCAAGCAGGGCAAGGCTGCCGACATCAACCAGAAACCCATCGGCACCGGCCCGTTCGTGTTCAAGCGCTACCAGAAGGATTCGCAGATCCGCTACACCGCCAACAAGGCGTATTGGAAACCCGAAGACGTCAAGCTCGACAACCTGATCTTCTCCATCAGTACCGATGCTGCCGTGCGCCTGCAGAAGCTGAAGGCTGGCGAATGCCAGGTCAGCGGCTATCCGCGACCTGCCGACATCGACGTGATGAAACAGGACCCCAACCTGCGCGTGCTCAGCCAGCCGGGCTTCAACCTGGGTTTCCTGGCCTACAACGTGACCCATCCGCCGCTCGACCAGCTCAAGGTGCGTCAGGCCTTGGACATGGCGATCGATAAGCCGGCCATCATCAAGGCGGTGTACCAGAGCGCCGGTCAGTTGGCGCAGAACGCCCTGCCCCCTGCGCAATGGTCCTATGACACCCGAATCAAGGACGCGCCCCACGACATTACCAAGGCCCGTGCCCTGCTCAAGGAAGCCGGAATAAAAGAGGGCACGACCATCGATCTGTGGGCCATGACGGTGCAGCGTGCGTCCAACCCCAATGCGCGCATGTCGGCGCAAATGATCCAGAACGACTGGGCCAAGATTGGCATCAAGGCCAACATCGTCAGTTATGAATGGGGCGAGTACATCAAGCGCGCCAAGAATGGCGAGCACGACACCATGATCTACGGCTGGACCGGAGACAATGGCGATCCGGACAACTGGCTCGGCGTGCTCTACAGCTGCGCGGCGGTCAAGGGCAGCAACTACGCCAAATGGTGCGATCCGGCCTACGACAAGCTGATCCAGCAGGCCAAGCTGAGCAGCGATCGCGATGAACGCGTGAAGCTGTACCAGCAGGCGCAGGCCATACTCAAGCAACAAGTGCCGATCACCCCGATCGCCAACTCCACGGTCTTCCAGCCCATGCGCAAGGAAGTCCAGGATTTCCGCATCAGCCCCTTCGGCCTGACGCCCTTCTATGGTGTCAGCCTTTCGCAGTGATACCGAACGCCCCATTGCAGTGCGTCATCGTGGTGCAATGGGGTCGATAAGTGTGCATTGAGTAGGCAAATGTTGTTGAACATGCGTTCAACTACCGAAAAACTTACATCGATGCGACATTCGTGTACGCCCGTCCCACCGTTTCAGGTGCGATACATCGCAAACAGTTGATTTGGGTATGCCGCCTGCATAAGTATCGGCCAGGTCGACTCACAAGGTCGCCCTCATTCTTAAAATGACAACAACTGAGGCCACCATGCTCAAAACCGCGGTCATTCCGTTCATCGTCGGGGCCGGCCTGCTCGCCAGCGCCCCTTTCGCCCATGCTGCGAGCAACCTTGTATTCTGCTCTGAAGGCAGTCCGGCGGGTTTTGACCCGGCGCTGTATACCAGTGGTACGGATTTCGACGCTTCGGCAGAAACCGTCTTCAACCGTCTGAGCCAGTTCGAGCGTGGCGGCACCGCAGTCATCCCGGGGCTGGCTACCAGCTGGGACATCTCCGAAGACGCCCTGACCTACACCTTCCACCTGCGCGAAGGGGTCAAGTTTCACACCACGGACTACTTCAAGCCGTCCCGCGAATTCAACGCCGACGACGTGCTGTTCACCTTCAACCGCATGATCGACAAGAACATGCCGTTCCGCAAAGCCTATCCGACCGAGTTCCCGTACTTCACCGACATGGGCATGGACGAGAACATCACCAACATCGAGAAGCTCGACGATCATACCGTCCGCTTCACCTTGAAGACGGTCGACGCCGCGTTCATCCAGAACATGGCCATGAGCTTCGCTTCGATCCAGTCCGCCGAATACGCCGCCCAGCTGCTCAAGCAGGGCAAGGCCGCCGACATCAACCAGAAGCCTATCGGCACCGGCCCGTTCGTGTTCAATCGCTATCAGAAAGACGCGCAGATTCGCTACAAGGGCAACAAGGACTACTGGAACCCGGCTGACGTGAAGATCGACAACCTGATCTTCGCCATCACCACCGATGCATCCGTGCGTATGCAGAAGCTCAAGAAGAACGAATGCCAGGTCAGCGTCTATCCACGTCCAGCCGATCTCAAGCCGCTCAAGGAAGACAAGAACCTGCAGATGCCCGACCAGGCTGGCTTCAACCTCGGCTACATCGCCTACAACGTGACCCACGAACCACTGGGCAACCTCAAGGTTCGCCAGGCGCTGGACATGGCGGTGAACAAGCAGAGCATCATCGAGGCCGTGTACCAGGGCGCCGGTCAACTGGCCGTCAACGCCATGCCGCCGACCCAGTGGTCCTATGACACGAGCATCAAGGACGCCGGCTACAACGTGGAAGAGGCCAAGAAGCTGCTCAAGGAAGCCGGCGTCAAGGAAGGCACCGAGATCACCCTGTGGGCCATGCCGGTGCAGCGTCCCTACAACCCCAACGCCAAGCTGATGGCCGAAATGCTGCAGTCGGACTGGGCCAAGGTGGGTATCAAGGCCAAGATCGTCAGCTACGAGTGGGGTGAATACCTCAAGCGCGCCAAGGCCGGCGAGACCGATGCCATGCTGATCGGCTGGAGCGGCGACAACGGTGACCCGGACAACTGGCTGGGCACCCTGTACGGTTGCGATGCGGTGAACGGCAACAACTTCTCGAAGTGGTGCGACAAGGACTACGACCAGTTGATCAAGACCGCCAAGGCCACGCCCGATCAGGCCAAGCGCACCGAGCTGTACAAACAGGCCCAGGTGCGCCTCAAGCAGCAGGTGCCGATCACCCCGATCGCGCACTCCACGGTCTACCAGCCCATGAGCGCCAAGGTCACCGACTTCAAGATCAGCCCCTTTGGCTTGAACTCGTTCTATGGCGTGGGCGTGAAGGACTGAACCAGGCACCTCTCCTAATGGAAGCGGGCGATGGACCGGCAGGTCCAGCGCCCATTCGCTTGCATTAACGCCAGGATTTTTCCCACAGCTCTACCGGAATACGCCGACATACGCCCTCGCCAAATGGGACTAGCTTCCTTTGGCGACGGCCGCCGTATTCCTGCTAGGGGACTGGCGCCCCACGATCGGAAAACAACAAGACAGGGACTATCATGCGACATACCCAGCTTTGCTCCGCCATGCTTGCTCTGGGCCTGCTCGGCCAGGTCGGCCTCAGCCAGGCCGCCAACAGCCTGGTGTACTGCTCCGAAGGCAGCCCCGCCGGCTTCGACATCGCCCAGTACACGAGCGGCACCGACAACGACGCTGCGCAACCGATCTACAACCGCCTGACCGAATTCGAAAAAGGCGGCACCAGTGTCATTCCTGCGCTGGCCACCAAGTGGGACATCTCCGAAGACGGCCTGACCTACACCTTCCACCTGCGCGAAGGGGTCAAGTTCCACAGCAACGAAACGTTCAAGCCGACCCGTGACTTCAACGCCGACGACGTGCTGTTCACCTTCAATCGCATGCTCGATCCCAACCAGCCGTTTCGCAAGGCGTACCCGACCGAGTTCCCGTACTTCGTCAGCATGAGCCTGGACAAGAACATCGCCAAGGTCGAGAAAACCGACGACCACACCGTGGTGTTCACCCTCAACGCAGTAGACGCCGCGTTCGTGCAGAACATCGCCATGAACTTCGCGTCCATCCAGTCCGCCGAATACGCCGAGCAGTTGCTCAAGAGCGGCAACATGCGCGACATCAACCAGAAGCCGATCGGCACCGGTCCGTTCGCCTTCCAGCGTTACCAGAAAGACTCGCAGATCCGCTACAAGGCCAACCCGCAGTACTGGGACATGAGCCAGGTGAAGGTCGACCAGCTGATCTTCGCCATCAACACCGACGCTTCGGTGCGCATGCAGAAGCTCAAGAAAAACGAGTGCCAGGTCACCGCCTACCCACGCCCCGCAGACCTTGCAGGCCTCAAGGCCGACCCCAAGCTCAAGGTCATGGAGCAGGCCGGCTACAACCTGGGCTACATCACCTACAACGTGCGCCACAAGCCGTTCGACCAGCTGGAAGTTCGCCAGGCCATGGACATGGCGGTGAACAAGGACGCCATTCTCAAGGCCGTCTACCAGGGTGCCGGGCAGAAGGCCGTCAACGCCATGCCGCCGACCCAGTGGTCCTACGACGAGAGCATCAAGGACGCGCCCTTCGATCCGGAGAAAGCCAAGCAGATGCTGCAGGCCGCCGGCGTCAAGGAAGGTACCGAGATCACCCTGTGGGCCATGCCCGTGCAGCGCCCCTACAACCCCAATGCCAAGCTGATGGCTGAAATGCTGCAGGCCGACTGGGGCAAGATCGGCCTCAAGGTCAAGATCGTCAGCTACGAATGGGGCGAGTACCTGGACCGTACCAAACGCGGCGAACACGACGTCTCGCTGATTGGCTGGACCGGCGACAACGGGGACCCGGACAACTGGCTGGGCACGCTGTACAGCTGCGATGCCATCGGCAGCAACAACTACTCGATGTGGTGCAACCAGGACTACGACAAGCTGGTCCAGCAGGCCAAGCGGGTCACCGACCGCGAAGAGCGCAGCGTGCTCTATCGTCAGGCCCAGCAGTTGCTCAAGCAACAGGTGCCGATCACCCCGATCGCCCACTCCACCGTCAACCAGCCGGTCAGCGCCAAGGTTGAAGGTTTCAAGGTCAGCCCGTTCGGGCGTAACGACTTTGGCGGCGTGAGTCTGCGCGACTAGATAAACCAGGCCTTCCCCACACCCATGACCGTGCCATGGGTTTGGGGAGCTTTTGGCAAAAAAGAGCAAGCAAACGTTTGCAACTGTCATCACGGGCCATGGACTGGCCATCAGCCGCACTAGAAGACGCGGCCATAAAACTAAAAAAGTAAGGAGCTTCAGTTGAAAATTACCAAGAGAGCAGTCTTCACCTTGTCGTTGAGCGGGTTCGCGCCCCTGGTCCTGGCCGATGAAGCCAGCCAGGCGTTCATCCCGCTCACCGTCAAGACCAGCAGCGCACAGGATGAGGCCAAAGGCTTCATCGAGGACTCGAGCCTGACCGGCTCGACCCGCAACTGGTTCGCCAAGGAGAAGGGCAAGCGTGGCCTGACCTGGGGCATCAACAAGGGCGATGGCGTGACCGAACGCACCGGCAGCCGCGACACCTGGGTTCAGGGCACCATCGTCAACTACACCTCGGGCTTCACTCAGGGCACCGTGGGGTTCAGCACCGAAGTGGCGGCCTACAACACCGTGGCGCTGGAGCAGGGCAAAGGTCGCGTGGCCGGCGGGGGGAACCGCACACTGACCGATCACGATGGCGACGTGGTCGACCAGTGGACCAAGGCGGGCCTGGCCAACCTCAAGGCGCGGGTGTCCAACACTGTGCTGACCGCCGGGCGTCAATCGATGAACACGCCGGTACTGGCCTTCATCGGCAACCGTGCCCTGCCCTCCAGCTTCGAGGGTGTCAGCCTGCACAGCGCCGAGTTCGACAACCTCGACTTCGACCTGGGCACCTTCAGCCGCGTCTCGCCGCGAACCGAACAGAGCCTGAGCAAGTTCAGGACCGAGTATGGCGACGGCACCACCACCGACCAGGTCAACATCTTCGGCCTCAACTACCAGCCGCTGAAAAGCCTGACCACCAGCCTGTACGCGTCCAACGTCAAGGATGTGTGGAACCAGTACTACTTCGGTGCCTCCCATGAACTGGGCGATGCCTCGGTGCTGGGCCTGACCACCGGTTTCAACTACTACAAGACCAAGGATGCCGGCAGCTCGAAGATGGGCGCCATCGACAACGACACCTACAGCCTGTCGTTGACCGCCACGCACAAGGCGCACAGCCTGACCCTGGCCTTCCAGGAAGTGAACGGCAACGAATACTTCGACTACCTGCACGAGACCAACGCCATTTTCCTGGCCAACTCGCTGTTTTCCGACTACAACGGCCCGAACGAAAAATCGTTCCAGATCGGTTACGGGCTGGACATGGCCGGCTATGGCGTACCAGGCCTCAAGTTCAGCGTCTATACCGCGCGCGGCTGGGGTATCGATGGCACGCACTACAAGGGCGGCGGCTATGATGGCATCCAGGCCCAGGACGGCGAGAAGCATTACGAGTACGGCTTCGGCACCTCGTATGCCGTGCAGGGCGGGCCGTTGAAGGCCAGCACCATCCGCGCGACCTACAGTGCCCACCGCGCCAGCGCCAATCAGGTCGATGGCAGCCTCAACGAGCTGCGCATCGTCACCACCATTCCGTTCCAGATTCTTTGATCGGCAACCGCTGCCCGGGGTTCGACGAATCCCGGGCAGCGGCTACGCTTACGTGCGATTGCGAGGGCAATGATGAAAACGCTATCTCTGAAGGCTGCCGTGGCAGCCGCCCTGCTCGGCCTGACCTTGGGCGCCAGTGCCAAACCGCTGGTGGTCTGCACCGAAGCCAGCCCCGAAGGTTTCGATATCGTTCAATACACCGGCGCGGTCACGAGCGATGCCTCGGCCGAGACGGTGCTCAACCGCCTGGTCGACTTCACGCCGGGCACCACCGACATCCAGCCGGGGCTGGCCAAGAGCTGGGACATCAGTGAAGACGGCAAGACCTATACGTTCCACCTGCGCGAAGGCGTGAAGTTCCACACCACCGACTACTTCAAGCCGACCCGCACACTGAATGCCGACGACGTGCTGTGGAGCTTCATGCGCCAGTTCGACGCCAAGCATCCCTGGCATGACAAGTCGACCATGGGCTATCCCTATTTCGAATCGATGGGCATGGGCGATCTGATCCAGAGCATCGACAAGCTCGACGACATGACCGTGCGTTTCGTGCTCAAGCGTCCCGAAGCGCCGTTCCTGCGCGACATGGCGATGCCCTTCACCTCGATCTACTCAGCCGAATACGCCGACCAGTTGCTCAAGGCCGGCAAGACCGCCGACTTGAACAGCAAGCCGATCGGCACCGGGCCGTTCGTGTTCGTGCGCTACAGCAAGGACGCCCAGGTTCGCTTCAAGGCCAACCCCGATTACTACAAGGGCAAGCCACCGGCCGACCCCCTGATTTTTGCCATCACGGTGGACAACAACGTGCGGGCGCAGAAGCTGCGTGCCAACGAATGCCAGGTGGCGGTCTATCCCAAGCCGGACGACGTACCCGGCATCAAGGCCGATCCTCAGCTCAAGATCGCCGAGATGGACGCCCTGATGACCAGCTACGTGGCCATCAACACCACCCACAAATACCTGAGCGACGTACGCGTGCGCCAGGCCATCCAGATGGCCTTCGACAAGCAGACCTTCGTTCGTACCCTGTTCGGCGAGGGCAACGCGACACCGGGCGTGGGGCCCTACCCGACCACGCTGCTGGGCTACAACCACAGCCTCAAAGACCTGCCCTACGATCCGGACAAGGCCCGCGCCCTGCTCAAGGAAGCTGGCGTTCCGGACGGCACCTCGTTCACCATCTTCGCGCGCAACGGCAGCAGCCCGACCAACCCCAACTCCAGCCTCGCAGCGCAACTGTTGCAGGCCGACCTGGCCAAGGTTGGCATCAAGCTGGATATCCGCGTGCTGGAATGGGGCGAGTTGATCAAGCGCCTGAAACTGGGCGAACATGACCTGGCTTTCTACGGTTGGGCCGGCGACAACGGCGACCCGGACAACTTCCTCAGCCCGAACCTTACCTGCGAAGCAGCGAAGAACGGCGAAAACGCCGCGCGCTGGTGCAACAAGGAATTCGACGCCATGGTCAGCCAGGCCCGCGAAACCACAGAACCGGCAGCACGCGCGGCGTTCTACGAACAGGCGCAGGTCATTTTTCTCAAAGAGCAACCCTGGTTGAGCCTGGCGTATCCACGTCTGTTCTCGGCCATGCGCAAGAACGTCGAAGGCTTCCACATAAGCCCGATGACCAATAACAACTTCGCCACCACCCAGGTGAAGTAGAAAAAGACGCCGCGTATCGGCGCCCACCCGGGCGGATGCGCGGCTTGCCTAACCGGCTGATGAGGTACTACGCACGATGTTTAGTTTTATTGCCCGACGTGTGGGATTGCTGATCCCCACTTTCTTCGGCATCACGCTATTGACCTTCGCGTTGATACGCCTGATTCCCGGTGACCCTGTCGAAGTGATGATGGGCGAGCGTCGGGTCGACCCCGAAATGCACGCACAGGCGATGGAACGCCTGGGTCTGAACAAGCCCCTGTATGCTCAGTACCTGGATTACATCGGCAATCTCGCCCAGGGCAACCTGGGTGAGTCGCTGCGTACGCGCGAGAGCGTGTGGACCGAGTTCACCGCGCTGTTTCCGGCCACGCTGGAGCTGTCCATCGCCGCGCTGATCTTCGCCGGGGTGCTCGGCCTGCTGGCGGGGGTGATCGCCGCGCTCAAGCGAGGATCGCTGTTCGACCATGGGGTCATGGGCATTTCCCTGGCCGGCTATTCCATGCCGATCTTCTGGTGGGGCCTGATCCTGATCATGTTCTTTTCGGTGACCCTGGGCTGGACGCCAGTGTCGGGGCGCATCGACCTGCTCTACGACATCCAGCCCAAAACCGGCTTCATGCTCATCGACACGTTGTTCAGCGAAGACGAAGGCGCCTGGTTGGACGCCCTGCAGCACCTGATTCTGCCCGCCATCGTGCTGGGCACCATTCCGCTGGCGGTGATCGCCCGCATGACCCGCTCCTCGATGCTCGAAGTGCTGCGCGAGGACTACGTGCGCACCGCCCGCGCCAAGGGCCTGTCGCCAACCCGCGTGGTGTTCGTGCACGGCCTGCGCAACGCGCTGATTCCCGTGCTCACGGTGTTCGGCCTGCAGGTCGGCACCTTGCTGGCCGGTGCGGTACTGACCGAAACCATCTTCTCGTGGCCGGGCATCGGCAAGTGGCTGATCGAGGCCATCGGCGCCCGTGACTACCCTGTCGTGCAGAACGGCATCCTGTTGATCGCCTGCCTGGTGATCCTGGTCAACTTCGTGGTGGATATCCTCTACGGCCTGGCCAACCCACGCATCCGTCATCAGCGTTGAGACCCTATCCATGACTACGAAAATCGAAACGGTCGCAGTGGATCAGAGCCTGCTCTACCCCTCCCCGTACAAGGAATTCTGGCAGGCATTCGCCAAGAACAAGGGCGCCGTGGCGGGCCTGGTGTTCATGCTGATCATCGTCTTCTGCGCGCTATTCGCGCCGTGGGTGGCCCCGCACAACCCCAGCGAGCAGTACCGCGACTTCCTCCTCACCCCACCGGTATGGCTGGAAGGCGGCCAGTGGCAATTCATCCTGGGCACCGACGAGCTGGGCCGTGATTTGCTTTCGCGCCTGATCCAGGGCTCGCGGCTGTCGCTGCTGATCGGCCTGTCGTCGGTGGTGATGTCGCTGATCCCGGGCATTCTGATGGGCCTGCTGGCGGGATTCTTCCCGCGTATTCTCGGGCCGTCGATCATGCGCCTGATGGACGTCATGCTGGCGCTGCCATCGCTGCTGCTGGCCGTGGCGATCGTCGCCATCCTCGGCCCTGGCCTGATCAACACCGTGATCGCCATTGCCGTGGTTTCGCTGCCCTCCTACGTGCGCCTGACCCGCGCTGCGGTGATGGGCGAACTGAACCGCGACTACGTGACCGCCGCGCGCCTGGCCGGGGCTACCCTGCCGCGCCTGATGTTCATCACCGTGCTGCCCAACTGCATGGCGCCACTGATCGTGCAGGCCACCTTGAGCTTTTCCTCGGCGATTCTCGACGCTGCCGCCCTGGGTTTCCTGGGCCTGGGCGTACAACCGCCAACGCCGGAATGGGGCACCATGCTGGCTTCGGCGCGTGACTACATCGAACGCGCCTGGTGGGTGGTGAGCCTGCCAGGCCTGACCATTCTGCTCAGCGTGCTGGCAATCAACCTGATGGGCGACGGGCTGCGCGATGCGCTGGACCCCAAACTCAAGAACGCCGCCTGAGGAGCCGATCATGTCACTTTTGAATATCAACAACCTGAACGTACGTTTCGGCGATGCCAAGGCCGTACCGGTCGTGGACGGGCTGGACCTCAGCGTGGACAAGGGCGAGGTGCTGGCCATCGTCGGCGAATCGGGCTCGGGCAAGTCGGTGACCATGATGGCCCTGATGGGCCTCATCGATGCTCCCGGCATCGTCACCGCCGACTCGCTAGTCTTCGACGGCCACGACATGCTCAAGCTCAACGCCCGGCAACGGCGCAAGGTGGTAGGCAAGGACCTGGCGATGATTTTCCAGGACCCTATGACCGCACTGAACCCCAGCTACACCGTGGGTTTCCAGATCGAGGAAGTCTTGCGCCAGCACCTGGGCATGTCCGGCAAGGACGCGCGCCAGCGTGCTCTGGAATTGCTCAAGAAGGTGGAAATCCCGGCAGCCGAAAGCCGTTTGGATGCCTATCCGCATCAGCTTTCCGGGGGCATGAGCCAGCGCGTCGCGATCGCCATGGCGATTGCCGGTGAGCCCAAGCTGCTGATCGCCGACGAACCAACCACCGCACTGGACGTGACCATCCAGGCGCAGATCATGGAATTGCTGCTCAGCCTGCAACAAGAGCAGAACATGGGCCTGATCCTGATCACCCACGACCTGGCCGTGGTGGCCGAAACCGCCCAACGCGTGTGCGTGATGTACGCCGGTCAGGCAGTGGAAGTGGGCCATGTGCCGCAACTGTTCGACATTCCCGCGCACCCTTACAGCGAAGCGCTGCTGATGGCCATTCCGGAGCACAGCGAAGGCGCCGAGCGCCTGGCCACCCTGCCCGGCATCGTCCCCGGCCGCTACGACCGTCCGCAGGGCTGCCTGCTGTCGCCGCGCTGCCCGTACGTGCGGGAAAACTGTCGCACCGAACGCCCGGCCCTGGACCCCAAAGCCCAGAGCCTGGCGCGTTGTTTCTACCCACTCAATCAGGAGGTGGCGTGATGAGCGTCGTACTGACCGCCCGCGACCTTACCCGTCATTACGATGTTTCGCGCGGGCTCTTCAAGCCCCATGCCGTGGTGCGTGCCCTCAATGGCGTCTCCTTCGAGCTGGAAGCCGGCAAGACCCTCGCCGTGGTCGGTGAGTCGGGCTGCGGCAAGTCGACCCTGGCCCGCGCGCTGACCCTGATCGAAGAACCATCCTCCGGTTCGCTGCAGATCGCCGGCCAGGAAGTGGCGGGCGCCAGCAAGGCCGAGCGCAAGCAACTGCGCAAGGACGTGCAGATGGTGTTCCAGAGCCCCTATGCCTCGCTCAACCCTCGGCAGAAGATCGGCGACCAACTCGGCGAGCCGCTGCTGATCAATACCTCCCTGAGCAAGGCCGAGCGCCGCGAGAAGGTCCAGGCGATGATGCAGCAGGTCGGCCTGCGCCCTGAACACTACCAGCGCTACCCGCACATGTTCTCCGGTGGCCAGCGCCAGCGCATCGCCCTGGCCCGCGCCATGATGCTGCAACCCAAAGTGCTGGTCGCCGACGAACCCACCTCGGCCCTCGACGTGTCGATCCAGGCGCAGGTGCTGAACCTGTTCATGGACCTGCAGCAGGAGTTCAACACGGCCTATGTGTTCATCTCCCACAACCTGGCCGTGGTGCGTCACGTGGCCGACCAAGTGCTGGTGATGTACCTGGGCAGGCCGGCGGAAATGGGGCCCAAGGAAGACATCTACACCCGTCCTCTGCATCCCTATACCCAAGCCCTGCTGTCGGCCACGCCGACCATCAAACCGGACCCGCTCAAGCCCAAGATCAAGATCGTCGGCGAGTTGCCCAACCCGCTGAATCCACCGTCGGGCTGTGCGTTCCACAAGCGTTGCCCATACGCCACCGAGCGCTGCAGCACCGAAGTACCGGCGTTCCGGCCGGTGGATACGCGGCAGGTGGCGTGTCACTACGCCGAGCAGTTCCTGTAACGCCTGCAGGCCTCTTCGCCAATCGGTGAAGAGGCCTGTACCTCCCCCTTCTCCCCAGTGCATCCGCAGACGAATGTCTCTATGATGCCGAACATGATCAAAGACCCCTTTGCCCGCCTGAACCTCGATCGCGAGGTCATCACCGTCAGCCAGCTCAATGGCCGTGCCCGTGTGTTGCTCGAAGATGTCTTCAGCAATATCTGGGTCGAAGGTGAAATCTCCAACCTGGCGCGTCCGGCGTCCGGCCACGTCTATTTCACGCTCAAGGACAGCGGCGCCCAGGTGCGCTGTGCCCTGTTCCGGCAGAACGCTCAACGTGTGCGCCAAGTGCTCAAGGATGGCGCAGCGGTGAAAGTGCGCGGCAAGGTCTCGCTGTTCGAAGGCCGTGGCGACTATCAGCTGATCCTAGACACCGTGGAGCCTGCCGGTGACGGCGCGCTGCGCATGGCGTTCGACGCGCTCAAGGTAAAGCTCGACGCCGAAGGTCTGTTCAGCAGCGAACGCAAGGTGGCCCTGCCGGCGCACCCGCAACGCATTGGTATCGTCAGTTCGCCGACCGGCGCGGTGATCCGCGACATCATCAGCGTGTTCCGTCGACGTGCCCCGCAGATCCAGCTGACCCTGATCCCGACCGCCGTGCAGGGCCGCGAGGCCACCGCACAGATCGTCCGCGCCCTGCGTCTGGCCGACGCGCGTGGCTTCGATGCGATCATCCTGGCCCGTGGCGGCGGCTCGCTGGAGGACCTCTGGTGCTTCAACGAGGAAGCCGTGGCGCGCGCCGTCGATGCGTGCGTGACGCCCATCGTCAGCGCCGTGGGTCACGAGACCGACGTCTCCATCAGTGACTTCGTGGCCGATGTGCGTGCACCGACACCTTCTGCGGCCGCCGAGCTGCTGGCGCCGGATGCCAGCGACCTGCAACGGCGGCTCGACAGCCTGCAGCGACGCCTGGTGTTGCGCATGCACAATCGCCTGGCCCACGAACGCCTGCGCGTGGAGGGGCTGACCCGACGCCTGCGCCACCCCGGCGAGCGCCTGCGCCAGCAGGCACAACGCCTGGATGATCTGGACATGCGCATGCGCCGCGCCTTCGAGCGGCAGATGACTGCGCGTGCGCATCGCCTGGCGCAGTTGCAGACACGCCTGGCCGGGCAGCACCCGGACCGTGTGCTGCGTCTGCTCAAGCAGCGCCTGGACGGCCTCGCCGAGCGCTTGCCGCGGGCCATGCGTGACACGCTCAAGGACCGTCGCCAGCAGTTGCAAAGCCAAGTGCAGACCCTGCACGTGGTCAGCCCCCTGGCCACCCTTGGACGCGGCTACAGCATCCTGCTCGACGAGCATGGGCAAGCCATCCGCAGCGCCGAGCAGACCCAACGCGGTCAGCGCCTGATCGCAAGATTGGGCGAAGGCGAGCTCGAAGTGCGGGTGGAAGACAATCACCTCACGCCCGTTACCCTTTCTTTACTGGATTGATCCATGCCGCGTTTTCTCGTTGTCGCCCTGCTGTTGTGCCTGTCCTCGTTCGCTCAGGCGGACAGCTACATCACCCGGCTGCTGAACAAGCCCGTGCCCGGCGGCGTGGCGGTGGTGGATCTGGGCAACGCCAGCCAGGCGCCCAAGGCGATCTACGATGGCAAGCGCGTGCTGGTGGTCAATGAGCAAGGTACCTGGCGCGCGATCGTCGGCATCCCGTTGACCGCCAAGCCTGGCCAGGCGCAGGTCAGCGTGGCCGGTCGCGCCATCGGTTTCGAGATTGGCAGCAAGAAGTACCCCGAACAGCGGATCACCTTGAAGAATACCCGTCAGGTCAATCCCAACCCGGCGGACATCAAGCGCATCGACGGCGAACTCGCCGAACAGCTGCGCGCCTACCGCAGCTTCAGCCCCGGCACGCCGAGCAATCTGCTGCTGGACAAGCCGGTCAGCGGCCCCTTGTCGAGCAAGTTCGGTGTACGCCGTTTCTTCAATGGCGAGGAGCGCAATCCGCACGCCGGCCTGGATTTCGCGGTGCCCGCCGGTACGCCGATCAAGACGCCTGCCAATGGCAAGGTGATCCTGGTGGGCGACTACTTCTTCAACGGCAACACGGTGTTCGTCGACCATGGGCAGGGGTTCATCAGCATGTTCTGCCACATGTCCAAGATCGACGTGAAGGTCGGCCAGGACCTGGTGCGCGGCGCCGTGGTCGGACGTGTAGGCTCCACAGGCCGCGCCACCGGGCCGCACATGCACTGGAACGTCAGCCTGAACGATGCCCGGGTCGATCCGGCAATCTTCATCAACGCCTTCCAGCCTTGATCCACCGGAAATCCTCTCAGCACTGCTTGACCTGTGGGAGCGGGCTCTGCCCGCGAAGGCCGCACCGTCGACCCAGCGCATTGCGCGGCCCCTTGAAGCCACGCAATCTCTGACACCCCTTTCCAAATCTTCAGCAATAAAATCTCGCCTACTCCAAGATAGCCAACTCTCCTACCATTTTCCTCAATACCCTTGCCATTTTTCACCCCAATGGTTAGGGTTGAGGTCATGAAAACCGCCCACACCCTCATCCAGCTCCGCCAGCACCGCAGCCTCTGCCTGGTCAGTGCACGACTGCCTGGCTGAAACGCGTCGCCTCGCCCCTCACCTTTTCGAATGACCGGCAGGCCCTTTCCCCAGGCTGCTCACCAAGGATTTTCACCATGTCCATGCTCAAAGACCCGTCGCAGAAGTACCGCGCGTTCCCGACTATCGACCTCCCCGATCGCACCTGGCCGTCGAAGTCCATCACCGCCGCGCCCATCTGGTGCAGCTCCGACCTGCGCGACGGCAACCAGTCACTGATCGAACCCATGGATGCGGTCAAGAAACTGCGCTTCTGGAAAACCCTGGTCGCCGTGGGCGTGAAGGAAATCGAAGCCTCCTTCCCTTCCGCGTCGCAGACCGATTTCGATTTCGTGCGCACCCTGATCGAAGACGGCCACATCCCGGACGACACGACCATTCAGGTCCTGACCCAGGCCCGTGAAGACCTCATCGCGCGCACCTTCGAATCGCTCAAGGGCGCCAACAAAGCCATCGTTCACCTGTACAACGCCACTTCGCCATCCTTCCGCAAGATCGTCTTCAACCAGGACAAACAGGGCGTCAAGGACATCGCGGTGAATGCCGCCAAGCTGTTCGTCAAATACGCAGCGCAGCAGCCGGAAACCCAGTGGACCTTCCAGTATTCGCCGGAGACTTTCAGCGCCACCGAGCTCGAGTTCGCCAAGGAAGTCTGCGATGCGGTGATCGAAGTGTGGAACCCCACACCGCAGAACAAGGTCATCCTCAACCTGCCGGCGACCGTGGAAGTGTCCACCCCGAACATCTATGCCGATCAGATCGAATGGTTCGGCCGTCACATCAATCGTCGCGACAGCGTGCTGCTCAGCCTGCACACCCACAACGACCGTGGCACCGGCGTGGCCGCCACCGAACTGGGCCTGATGGCCGGTGCAGATCGCGTGGAAGGCTGCCTGTTCGGCAACGGCGAGCGGACCGGCAACGTCGATCTGGTGACCCTTGGCTTGAACCTGTACACCCAGGGCGTCGATCCTGAACTGGACTTCTCCGACATCGACGGCATCCGCAAGGTGGTCGAGGAATGCAACCAGTTGCCGGTGCATCCGCGTCATCCGTACGTGGGTGATCTGGTCCATACCGCGTTTTCCGGCTCGCACCAGGACGCCATTCGCAAGGGTTTCACCCAGCAGAAGGAAGGCACGGTGTGGGAAGTGCCCTACCTGCCGATCGACCCGGCCGACATCGGTCGCAGCTACGAGGCAGTCATCCGCGTCAACAGCCAGTCGGGCAAGGGTGGCATCACCTACCTCCTCGAACAGGAATACGGCATCAGCCTGCCACGTCGCATGCAGATCGAGTTCAGCCAGGTGGTACAGGGCGAGACCGACCGCCTGGGCCTGGAAATGACCGCTCAGCAGATCTATGCGCTGTTGCGCAAGGAGTACCTGCAGGCCAACACGCCCTATGCGTTGATCAGCCATCGGTTGCAGGAAGAGAACGGCAACAGTGCGGTCGACGTGGAAGTGCACAGCGACGGTGAAACCCAGCATTGGCGCGGCAAGGGCAACGGCGCCCTGGAAGCGCTGGTCGCCTCCATGCCGGTCGCGGTCGAGATCATGGACTACAACGAACACGCCATCGGCGCTGGCACCAATGCCAAGGCTGCGGCCTATATCGAGCTGCGTGTGGCCGGTGGACGTCCGGTGCATGGCGTGGGCGTGGATGAAAACATCACCACCGCCAGCTTCAAGGCGCTGTTCAGCGCACTGAATCGCTCGCTGAGCCAGCAGGAAGCGAAAGCTGCCTGATACGGGTAGCCGCACAGGAACCGGCCCTTCGGGGCCGGTTTTTTTATGCCTGCGCGACCCCGTAGGAGCGGTCATCGCCCGCGAAAAACACACCGCGGTGTGTCAGGCATGAGCGTTCCTAGCGCAACTCGTATTCGTCAGCGTCCAGGTGGGCCGGGAACTTGCTGCGATAGGCGTACAGGGCCTGGGCATCGAGGCTGGCATGAAACACGCCGTCGGCCTCACCCGCGCACAACAGGATTTCGCCCTGAAAGTCCAACAACTGGCTGTCACCCGTGTAGGCAAAGCCCTTACCGTCGGTGCCCACCCGATTCACCGCCGCCACGTAGCAGAGGTTCTCGATCGCACGGGCCGGCAGCAGGCGGTTCCAGTGCATGCGCCGCGCGCCCGGCCAGTTGGCCGTGTACAGCAGCAGGTCGGTACCCTCGCCATCTCGGCTCCATACCGGAAAACGCAGGTCGTAACAGATCAACGGACGCACGCGCCAGCCCTTCACGGCGAACACCGCTTGCCGCTCGCCGGGGCTGTAGTGTTCGTGCTCCCCGGCCATGCGAAACAGATGACGCTTGTCGTAGTGCAGCATCCGCCCATCCGGGCAGGCCCACAGCAGGCGATTGCGGTAGCTGCCATCGGCAGCCTGGACGATCACGCTGCCGGTGACCACCGCATCGAGCTTGTTGGCCCACGCCAGCAGCCAGTCGTGGGTCACCCCGTTCTCCGGCTCGCACAGGCTTTCGGACTCCATTGAAAAGCCGGTGGTGAACATCTCGGGCAAGACCACCAGATCGGCGCCCTGGGCTTGCTCCAGCAAGGTATCGAAGTGTTCGAGATTGGCCTCGCGGTCGTGCCAGGCCAACTGGGTCTGGATCAACGCGATCTTTAGCTCAGGGGCCTGCTCGGCCAGGGTTGCTTCCGTCAAATTCGGCATAGTTTGTGGGCTGCCTCGCGCAGCGTCTCCTCACGTTTGGCGAAACACAAGCGAACCAGGCGCTGGTCCGCAACCGGCGTGCGATAGAACACCGAAACCGGAATGCTGGCTACGCCATGCTCACGCGTCAGCCACTGCGCCATGTCGACATCGTTGAGGTCGGGGCGGATCGCCGAATAGTCGACCAGCTGGAAATAGGTGCCGGGCGTAGGCACAAACGTGAACCGCGAATCGGTCAGCAGATCGCAGAGCAGATCGCGCTTGCCCTGATAGAAACCAGGCAACGCGTCTACGTGGTCGGGGTGTTCAGCCATGTACTCGGCCAGGGCATGCTGCAATGGCGTGACGCCACAGAAACTGACGTACTGATGCACCTTGCGCAGCTCCCGAGTCAGCGCGGGCGGTGCGATCACGTAGCCGGTTTTCCAGCCGGTGACGTGATAGGTCTTGCCGAACGAGCTGACCACGAACGCCCGCTCGTACAGCCGCTCGCAGGCCAGCACGCTGGCATGGGCGACGCCATCGAACACCAGATGCTCGTAGACCTCGTCGCTGAGGATGTAGATGTCGCGGTCGGCGATCAAGGTCGCCAGGCGGTCGAGTTCGGCGGCAGTGATCAGGGCACCGCTGGGGTTGTGCGGCGAGTTGATCACGATCATTCGGGTACGCGCGTTGATCGCTTGGCCCAGTTGCTGCCAGTCGATGCTGAAATCCGCAGCATCCAGTTGCACGTGCACGCACGTGCCGCCCGCCAGTTCGACCGCAGGCTCGTAGCTGTCGTAGCAGGGATCGAACACGATCACTTCATCGCCGTGGCGAATGGTTGCCTGAATCGCGCAGAAAATCGCCTGGGTGGCGCCGGGGGTGATGGTGATTTCGCTTTCGGCATCCACACGACGTCGATACAACCGCTCGACCTTGGCCGCAACCTGTTCGCGCAGGGCGGGCAGACCGGTCATGGGCGAGTATTGGTTATGCCCGGCCAGCACATGCCGCCCGACGGCTTCGAGCAAGGCAGGCGGACCGTCGAAATCCGGGAAACCCTGAGACAGGTTCAAGGCGCCGGTTTGTGTGGCGAGCTGGGACATGGTGGTGAAGATGGTGGTGCCGACATTCGGCAGCTTGCTGCTGATCATGGGCCGCTCCCTGGGAAAACGTTCCCCAGTGTAGCAGGCAGACCGCATGCACCGCCGACGCGGCTTGCGCCGCTGCTACAGGGATTGCGGGGGGCCTGGTGGAACGCATGGGACGCCGACGCGGCTGGCGCCGCTGCTACAGGGATTGCGGGGGCCTGATGGAACGCATGGGACGCCGACGCGGCTTGCGCCGCTGCTACGGGGATTGCGAGGGGCCTGATGGAACGCATGGAACGCCGACGCGGCTTGCGCCGCTGATACGGGTTACACATTCCCCTGTAGCAGCGGCGCGAGCCGCGTCCGGCTGCACCGCGGTCTGTCAGCGCTTGTCGCGGCGCTTCTTGTCGGCCTTCTTGTGGTGCGACATCAGGCGGCGTTTCTTGTTGACCTGGCGGTCGGTGAGCGTGTTCTTGTTGCCTTCGTACGGGTTCTCGCCACCCTTGAACTCGATACGGATCGGCGTACCGACCAGCTTGAGCACGCGGCGATACGTGTTTTCCAGATAGCGCACGTACGACTTCGGTACCTTCTCCACCTGGTTGCCGTGGATCACGATCAACGGCGGGTTGGCACCACCCAGGTGAGCGTAGCGCAGCTTGATCCGGCGGCTGTTGACCATCGGCGGCTGGTGCTCCTGCACCGCGTCCTCGAGGATCTGGGTCAGGCGGCTGGTCGGCCAGCGGGTGATCGCCGACTTGAACGATGCTTGCACCGAAGCATACAAGTTGCCCACGCCGGTGCCATGCAGCGCCGAAATGAAGTGGATGTCGGCGAAGTCGACGAAGAACAACCGCCGCTCCAGCTCGACCTTCACATAGTCGCGCTCGCTGGGCTGCATGCCGTCCCACTTGTTCAGCGCGATGACGATGGCGCGCCCGGTTTCCAGGGCGAAGCCCAGCAGGTTCAGGTCATGGTCGACCACGCCTTCGCGTGCATCCATGACGAAGATCACCACGTTGGCGTCCTTGATCGCCTGCAGCGTCTTGACCACCGAGAACTTCTCCACTTCCTCGTGGATCTTGCCGCGCTTGCGCACACCGGCCGTGTCGATCAGCGTGTACTTCTCTTCGTTGCGTTCGAAGGGAATGTAGATGCTGTCGCGAGTCGTACCTGGCTGGTCATAGACGATCACCCGGTCTTCGCCGAGCATGCGATTGACCAGCGTCGACTTGCCGACGTTGGGTCGACCGATGATGGCGATCTTGATGCCGTCCTTCTCGCTCGGGCCCGGAATGCGCACGGCTTCCTCGCCCTCGGCCACCTCGGCGTTGAGGTCGACTTCTTCCTCGTCGCGCGGGAACTCGCTCAAGGCGGCTTCGAGCAGCGCGTTGACACCGCGGCCCTGGGCACCGGCCACGGGAATGGCGTCGCCCATGCCCAGTGGGGCGAATTCGGCCTTGGCCATCTCGGGGTCGACGTTGTCGACCTTGTTGGCGACCAAAAGCGAGCGCTTGTTACGCTTGCGCAGGTGCTCGGCAATCATCTGGTCGGCGGCGGTGAAACCCGCGCGCGCATCGACCAGGAACATCACGACATCGGCTTCTTCGATGGCCAGCAGCGACTGCTCGGCCATCTTCTCGTCCATGCCGTGTTCGTCACCGGAAATACCACCGGTGTCGACCAGAATGTAGGAACGCCCTTGCCAGCGCGCCTCACCGTATTGGCGATCACGGGTAAGACCAGACAGGTCGCCGACGATGGCGTCACGGCTTTTGGTCAGGCGGTTGAACATGGTGGATTTACCGACGTTGGGTCGGCCCACCAGGGCGATTACGGGAACCATGCGGCTCTCCACTGCGTTGATTCAGAAAATACAAAGGCCGCTGCAGGCAGCGGCCGGAGTTCGAGGCGCTTCAAACGAAGCGGCTTCCAGGCACCCGTGGGTGTCTGGAAGCATAGTCAATCACTGCTTGACGGTAAGGGCTTCCAGCTTGCCACTGTTGCCGTAAATATAAAGCATGTCGCCAACGACCAGCGGGCGAGCCCGGACACCGTCACTGTCGACCCGAGTACGGCTGACGAAACGACCGTCGACCTGACTCAGCAGGTGGACGTAACCTTCCAGGTCGCCCACCGCGATGTAGCTGGAAAACACTTCGGGAGCCGACAGCTGGCGACGCGCCAGTTGGTCGTTGCTCCACAGGGCGGTGGTGGAACGTTCGTCGACGCCCTCCACGGTGCCCGAGGCCAGGCTGGTGTAGATGTTGCCGAAGCCCTGCGCGACACCTGCGTAACTGGAAGCATCGCGCTGCCACAGCACACGCCCGCTTTCCAGGTCCAGGCCGGCCATGCGGCCCTGGTAGGTGGTCACATACAGCGTGCCGCCGGACAACAGCAGGCCGCCGTCGATGTCGACCACGCGATCCAGTTCGGAACGGCCCTGAGGCACGGCGACCCGAGCTTCCCAGACCGGCACGCCGTTGGAGATGTCCAGTGCCACGACCTTGCCAGTCGACAGACCGGCGATCGCCAGCTGGTTGGTCACCAGAGGGGCGCCCGTACCGCGCAGGGTCAACACCGCTGGAGTGCTGTCGTAGATCCAGCGCTGATCACCAGTGCTGGCATCCAGACCGATCAGGCGATCGTCCTGGGTCTGCACCACCACGACGTTGCCGTTGTTGGCCGGTGGTGCCAGCACTTCGCTGTTCACGCGCTTTTTCCAGCGTTGCTCACCGGTGTCGGCATCGAGTGCGATCACGTCGCCGCGCAAGGTACCCAGGGTCACCAGGCCGTAGCTCACGCCCACGGCACCGGAAACCGGCTGGTCCAGGTCTTTTTTCCACAGCACGTCGCCGGTCATGCGGTTCATCGCGACCACTTCGCCGTTCACATCGGCGGCGTAGATGCGATCGTTCTCGATCGCTGGCACGAGCATGTTGTAGGTCTTGCCCTGGCCGTCGCCGATACCGCGGCTCCAGACCTTCTGCAAGGACACTTCTTCCTTGAAGTCGGTGAGTTCGGCCGGGGGCAGTTCCTTCTTGCTGTTGCTGCTGCAACCCACGGCCATCAAGGCCAGGGCCAGCAATGCTGCATGTTTCCAACGGATCACGTCACGCATCCCCTTTGGCCAGGTCGTCGAGCTTGATTTGAAGGCCACCCACCGCCGCTTCATCGGACAGCGCAGCCTTGGCTTTTTGATAGGCGGCATAGGCGTCGTCGCTGCGGCCCAGTTGCACCAGCAGGTCACCCTTGAGTTCTTCACGGGCTGCCAGGAAGGCCTTGTCGGCATCGCCGTCGAGCAGCTTCAAGGCGTCTTCGGCCTTGTTCTGCGCGGCCATGACCTGGGCCAGGCGTTGACGTGCCACTTCGCCCAGGGTGGTGTCGACCGGCTTGTCGACCACCGTCTTGAGTTCGGCGGCGGCATCATCGAGCTTGCCGGCATCGACGGCGGCCTTGGCCAGGAACAGGCTGGCGTACTGCGCATAGGCAGTGCCGCCAAACTCGTTCTTGAGCTTGCCGGCCAGGTCTGCCACCTGGGCGGTATCGGGCTTGCCGGTCGGGGTCAGGCTGGCTTCCAGCAACTGCTGGTACAGGTTGGAAGCGCTCTGCGACTGGTTGCTCTGATAGCGGGTCCAGGCTTGCCAGCCGAACACGACCACCAGGGCCAGCAGGCCACCGGTGACCAGGGGCTTGCCGTTACGCTGCCACCAGTCCTTGAGTTCGCCCATTTGTTCGTCTTCGGTACTCGACACCCCAATGCTCCTATTCGCGCAAATGCTTGATGCTTGCTTGATTCAGCCCTGCACAACGCAGGTCGCCAGATGATCGGCCAACGCCGACCAGGCAATGTTCTGTTGTTCGCCCTGGCCGCGCAGGGGTTTGAAACCTACCACTTGTTGGGCCAGTTCGTCGTCCCCCAGGATCAAGGCGTACAAGGCACCGCTCTTGTCGGCCTTCTTGAACTGGCTCTTGAAACTGCCGGCACCGGCGTTGACCATCAGGCGCAGGCCCGGCACCTGGTCGCGCAGCCGCTCGGCCAGGGTCAGACCTGCCAACTCGGCCTGCTCGCCGAAAGCACAAAGGTAGACATCGACCTGCCGGGCAATGGATTCGGGCACCTGTTCCAGGGTTTCGAGCAACAGGATCAGACGTTCGATGCCCATGGCAAAACCCACGCCCGGCGTCGGTTTGCCACCCATCTGCTCGACCAGGCCGTCATAGCGGCCGCCGGCACAAACGGTGCCCTGAGCGCCCAGCTTGTCGGTGACCCATTCGAAAACGGTCTTGCTGTAGTAGTCCAGGCCCCGCACCAGCTTGGGATTGATCACGTAGGGAATGCCAGCGGCATCCAGACGCGCCTTCAAGCCCTCGAAATGCACGCGCGACTCTTCGTCGAGATAATCGGCCAGCTTCGGCGCGTTGACCAATACCGCCTGGGTTTCCGGGTGCTTGGTATCGAGCACGCGCAACGGGTTGGTCTTCAGGCGGCGCTGGCTGTCTTCGTCGATCTGGTCCAGGTGTGCGGTGAGGAATTCCACCAACGCCTCGCGGTAGCGACCGCGGGCTTCGCTGGTACCCAGGCTGTTGAGCTCCAGGGTGACCGCGTCGCGAATGCCCAGCAGTTTCCACAGGCGCCAGGTCAGCACGATCAGCTCGGCGTCGATGTCGGGACCGTCGAGGTTAAACACTTCCAGGCCAATCTGGTGGAACTGGCGATAGCGCCCCTTCTGCGGCCGTTCATGGCGAAACATCGGGCCCATGTACCAGAGCTTCTGCACCTGGCCACCACCGCTCAGGCCATGTTCGAGCACCGCGCGGACACAGGCTGCCGTGCCTTCGGGGCGCAGCGTGAGGGAATCACCGTTGCGATCTTCGAAGGTGTACATCTCCTTTTCGACGATATCGGTGACTTCGCCGATGGAGCGCTTGAACAGGTCGGTGAACTCGACGATGGGCATGCGGATCTGGCGGTAGCCGTAACCGTCCAGCAAACCGGCCACGGTGCCTTCGAAGTAACGCCACAGCGGCGTCTGCTCCGGCAGGATGTCGTTCATGCCACGAATGGCTTGCAGAGTCTTGCTCACAAAATATCCTTAGAAATCCCTGTTAGCCGCGGACGATCAACGCCGCGTCGGCTTCGACCTTTTCCGCTGCCTTCTGCCGGATCAGCTTCTCGAGCTCATCCACCAGGTTGTCGTTGGTCAGTTTCTGCGACGGTTTGCCGTCGATGTAGATCAGGTTCGGCGTGCCACCGGTGAGGCCGACATGGGCTTCCTTGGCTTCGCCCGGACCGTTGACCACGCAACCGATGACCGCGACGTCCAGCGGCACCAGCAGGTCTTCGAGACGGCCTTCGAGTTCGTTCATGGTCTTGACCACGTCGAAGTTCTGCCGCGAGCAGCTGGGGCAGGCGATGAAGTTGATGCCGCGCGAACGCAGGCGCAACGACTTGAGGATGTCGTAGCCGACCTTGACCTCTTCCACCGGATCAGCCGCCAAGGAAATGCGAATGGTGTCGCCGATGCCGTCGGCCAGCAGCATGCCCAGGCCGACCGCCGACTTGACCGTACCCGAACGCAGGCCCCCGGCTTCGGTGATGCCCAGGTGCAGCGGCTGGACGATCTGCTTGGCCAGCAGACGATAGGCGTCGACGGCCATGAACACGTCGGATGCTTTCACGCTGACCTTGAAGTCGTGGAAATCCAGGCGCACCAGATGCTCGACATGACGCAGCGCCGACTCGACCAGCGCTTCCGGGGTCGGTTCGCCGTACTTCTTCTGCAGGTCCTTTTCCAGGGAGCCTGCGTTGACGCCGATACGGATCGGGATGCCACGATCGCGCGCGGCATCGACAACGGCGCGCACGCGGTCTTCGCGACCGATGTTGCCGGGGTTGATGCGCAGGCAGTCCACACCCAGCTCGGCCACCCGCAGGGCGATCTTGTAGTCGAAGTGGATGTCGGCCACCAGCGGCACGCTGACGCGCTGCTTGATGCGCCCGAAGGCCTCGGCGGCATCCATGTCGGGCACGGACACGCGCACGATGTCGGCGCCGGCATCGACAAGGCGCTGAATCTGCCCGACGGTGGCATCGACATCATTGGTGTCGGTGTTGGTCATGCTCTGTACGGCAATGGGCGCATCGCCCCCCACCGGTACCGAGCCGACCCATATTTTGCGCGATTCGCGGCGCTTGATCGGAGATTCACCGTGCATGTTATTGCCCCAGCTTCATGCGAGCAGTATTGCCCTTGGTAAAGGGTGCGACATCCACCGCTTGACCGTTGTAAGTCACCTGGGCGGCATTGGCCACGCCCAGGCGTATGGAAAGCGGCGGCTTGCCGCTGACCTGAAGATTTTCGCCACTGCGCTTGAGGCCGCTGTACAGCACCTTGCCGGTGGCATCGGTAACCTGGGTCCAGCAATCGGCGACGAAATTCATGCCGACCTGGCCCTGCCCGGCCACGGGCGCCTCGACTGGCGCAGGCGTTGCGACAGGGGCCGGTGCGGCAGGTGTTGTCGCAGTATTGGGTACAGGTGCGGGAACAGGCGTGGCAACGGTTGCAGATGGCTGGGTAGTCGTGGTCGCCGGTGTGCCGGTAGTGGCCGGGTCAACCGGGGTTTGGCCCTGCCCCAGGCTCAACGCGGTGGGTTCGCCTTCGCGAGCAGCCACCACGGCCTGGTCTTCAGGCTCGTCCAGTGGATGAATCTGGGTCGTGCCGTCGGCGCTTTCGACTTCGACGTGCTCCAGCGCAACGTTGGTCGGATCGGTGCCACGGGCAGTGGTCTTGTCCTGCCACCAGAGGAAGCCGCCACCCACCAGGGCCAGCACCAGCATCAGGCTGACGATACGCAGCAGGTTGTGGGCCAGGCGCGAAGGTTCTTCGATGCGGCCCAGGCCATGCACGTTGCTGCCCTGCGCGTTGGTGCCGGTGTAATGGTCGAACGCCTGCACCAGCACGGCCTGATCCAGGCCGAGCAATTTGGCATAGGCGCGGATATAGCCACGGGAAAAAGTGTGGCCGGGCAGCTTGTCGAACGCGCCTGCTTCCAGGTTGGCCAAAGAGGCCGGGGTGAGGTTCAGCCGCGCGGCCACCTCGGGCAACGACCACGCTTTGCCTTCACGGGCCTGACGCAAGGTATCGCCGGGGTTTACACGAGAGCCTGCTGCTACTTCGGGATGCGCCGCTTTCATCTTTGCTCCGACAGGTATTGCTGATATTCCGGCGTACCGGGATAAAGCCGTTTGAGTTGCAGGCCATAACTGGCGGCCTTGTTCTTGTCTTCGTAGACTTTCGCCAGACGCGTGCCAAGCAGCAGGCTGCGCGCGGTTTGCTCGCTCAACTGGGTGAACCGGTCGTAATACTCCTTGGCCGGCACGTATTGCATGTCCTGGTACGACATATCGGCCATTTCCAACAGCGCCCGGGGCTGCTGACGGTTGAGCCGCAGCGCTTTCTCCAGATTCTGCCGTGCCACCTCGCGCTGGCCCAGAGCTGCCGCTGTCATGCCCAGGTTTTCGAAGACCCGCGAGCGTTCTGGATAGAGCGTGTCGGCGGCGGCCTTCTCGAACAGTTCGTAGGCTTCCTTGTAGCGTTTCTGTTCATACAGGAAGCTGCCGTAGTTGTTCAGGATACGGGCATCGCTGCGTGCGTTCAAAGCCTTGCGAAAGTGCTGTTCGGCAAGCTCGGGTTCCATTTCCGCCTGGAACACCAGGGCCAGTGCCGCATTGGCGTCGGCGTCGGAACCGTTGAGCTCCAGGGCCTTCTTCAAGGGAATCTTGGCACGCTCGGTACTGCCTTCCTGCAGGTAGCCCAGACCCAGTTGCACGTAGGCCTGACGCGCCTCGTCCCGACCCTTGCTGGTGTCCATCGGATTGACCTTGCCCGTGGTGACGCAGCCGGTCAGCAAGGCGAAGACGATCAGCAGCGCGGCGCGCAGGGTCATGGAGTTCCTCTCGTTCAGTTCCGATTTGCGGCAGTTTGCGGCATATCGGCCTCAGCGCCTAATTGGCGTACGGCGATGTAGCGTTCACTGCGACGCGTGCGGTCCATGACCTGCCCCACCAACTGACCACAGGCGGCGTCGATGTCCTCGCCACGGGTGGTGCGCACGGTCACGTTGAAGCCGGCCTGGTGCAGGTGATCCTGGAAACGACGGATGGCGTTGTTGCTCGGCCGCTCGTAACCGGAATGAGGGAACGGGTTGAACGGAATCAGGTTGATCTTGCACGGTACGTTCTTGAGCAGTTCAACCATTTCGATGGCATGGTCGAGCTGGTCGTTGACGTCCTTGAGCAAGGTGTACTCGATGGTCAACACACGCTTTTCGCCCAATTGCGACATGTAGCGCTGGCACGACTCGACCAGCATCTTGAGCGGGTACTTCTTGTTGATCGGTACCAGCTGGTTGCGCAGTGCGTCGTTGGGCGCATGCAGCGACAGGGCCAGGGACACGTCGATGTGATCGGCGAGCACGTCGATCATCGGCACGACACCCGAGGTCGACAGGGTGACCCGGCGTTTGGAGATGCCATAGCCCAAGTCATCCATCATCAGGCGCATGGCCGCGATGACGTTGTCGAAGTTCAGCAGCGGCTCGCCCATGCCCATCATCACCACGTTGGTGATGGCACGGTCGACGGTCGCCGGGACGCTGCCGAAGGATTTGTTGGCAATCCACACCTGGCCGATGACTTCGGCGGCGGTGAGGTTGCTGTTGAAGCCTTGTTTGCCGGTGGAGCAGAAACTGCAATCCAGGGCACAACCCGCCTGGGACGAAACACACAAGGTGCCGCGCTTGCCCTGGGGGATGTAGACGGTCTCGACGCAGCTGCCGGACGCCACGCGCACCACCCATTTGCGGGTGCCGTCGGTGGAGATGTCCTCGCTGACCACTTCGGGGCCGCGGATCTCGGCACAGGCCTTGAGCTTTTCGCGCAGGGCCTTGCCGACGTTGGTCATGGCATCGAAATCGTCCACGCCAAAATGGTGAATCCACTTCATGACCTGACCGGCACGAAAGCGCTTCTCCCCGATCGAGTCGAAGAACTGTTCCATTTCCGGTTGAGTCAGCCCCAACAGGTTCGTCTTGCCAGTCATATCAGTCATGGATTCACCTTCACTCGTGAGCCGTAGCTTAGCGAGTGGTTACTTCGGTAGTAGCGAAGAAGTATGCGATTTCGCGAACAGCAGCGGCTTCGGAGTCCGAACCGTGAACGGCGTTGGCATCGATCGACTCGGCGAAGTCGGCGCGGATGGTACCGGCAGCGGCTTCTTTAGGGTTGGTGGCACCCATCAGCTCGCGGTTCAGGGCGATGGCGTTCTCGCCTTCCAGAACCTGAACGACAACCGGGCCGGAAGTCATGAAGGCAACCAGTTCACCGAAGAAGCCACGAGCGCTGTGCTCGGCGTAGAAGCCTTCGGCCTCGGCCTTGGACAGTTGCTTGAGTTTCGAGGCAACGACGCGCAGACCGGCTTTTTCGAAACGAGTGGTGATCTCGCCGATGACGTTCTTGGCGACAGCGTCGGGCTTGATGATGGAGAAAGTACGTTGAACAGCCATGTGAAACTCCAGAAACGGTGATTGAAGCGAAAAATTAAACCCGCGAATTATACGCGGGTTCCGGGGTATTGCCTAACCTGCAAATCGATCAGTCTTTTTCGGCGGCCCAGAGGGTCTGCACCGCTTCGAGCACCTTCTCGCCGACGCGACCGGAGGTGTCGTCGAAATCCGGAAGCGCCTTGATCATTTGCTGCAGGCGGGTGAAGCCGATCGAATACGGGTCCAGATCCGGGTGCTGCTCTTCCAGCTCCTCGGCGATGCGCTGTACATCATTCCAACCATAGCTCATGACAATCCCTCGGTCAGTGCGGCGCTTCGGCGGCGTGATTGAGCGAGTACTTGGGAATCTCGACGGTGATGTCCTCGGTGCCGACCTTGGCCTGGCAGCTCAGACGCGAAGTCGGCTCCAGCCCCCAGGCGCGATCAAGGAAGTCTTCTTCCAGCTCGTCGGCTTCTTCCAGCGTGTTGAAGCCGGCGCGGATCACGCAGTGGCAGGTGGTGCAGGCGCAGACGCCGCCGCAGGCACTCTCGATCTCGATGTGATGATCGTGGGCGACGTCGAGCAGCGACCTGCCGGTTTCAGCCTCGACCACCATACCGTCCGGGCAATGCTCGGCGTGGGGCAGAAATGTCACCTTCGGCATCAGTTATTCCTCAATTTCATTCAGGTTGCGCCCTGACAGGGCGTCTTTCACGGCATTGTTCATGCGACGCGCGGCGAACGCATCGGTCACCTGCGACAGCAGCTTGGTCTGCTGTTCGATGGCCGGACCGTCACTGCCTTTGACCAGCGCGCGCAACTCGTCCATCTGCAGGCCGATCACCATGCGCTCCTCGTCGTCGAGCAGGCGCTCGCCGTCGGCGTCCAGCGCGGCCTGTACGGCCTCGATCAGACGCTCACCGTCGACCTGGTGTTCACGCAACTGGCGAGCGACCTTGTCGTCACCGGCGTACTGGAAGGAATCGGTGAGCATCCGGGCGATCTCGCCGTCGGTCAGACCGTAGGACGGCTTGACCTGAATGCTCGCCTCGACGCCCGAACCCAGCTCGCGGGCGGACACACTGAGCAGGCCATCGGCATCGACCTGGAAGGTGACGCGAATCTTCGCCGCACCAGCCACCATGGCAGGAATGCCGCGCAGTTCGAAACGGGCCAGGGAACGGCAGTCGCTGATCAGCTCGCGCTCACCCTGCAGCACATGCACCAGCAGCGCCGATTGGCCGTCTTTATAAGTGGTGAAATCCTGGGCACGGGCGACGGGAATGGTGGTGTTGCGCGGAATCACCTTCTCCATCAGCCCGCCCATGGTTTCCAGCCCCAGGGACAGTGGAATGACATCGAGCAGCAACAGCTCGCCGCCGTCACGCTTGTTGCCGGCCAGCGTATCGGCCTGGATGGCGGCACCGATAGCCACGACCTGATCCGGGTCGATGTCGGTCAGGGGCTGGCGCCCGAACAGCTCGCCCACCGCTTCACGCACACGCGGAACGCGAGTGGAACCGCCGACCATGACCACGGCAAGAATCTCGTCGATCTCGATGTTCGCGTCACGCACGGCGCGTCGGCACGCCTTGAGGCTGCGCGCGACCATGGGTTCGATCAGGGCCTGGAAAGCATCACGGGTGAGTTCCGCGCTCCAGCTACCGTAGGTGATGGTGGTGCTGTGCGTCTGGCTCAACGCTTCCTTGGCAGCGCAAGCCGCCTGGAGCAATTGGCGCTGCGCACCAGGATCGAGGTTGGCGGATACACCGGCCTGCTCGACGATCCAGCCGGCGATGGCATGGTCGAAATCATCGCCGCCCAGCGCGCTGTCGCCGCCGGTGGCCAGCACTTCGAACACACCGCCGGTGAGGCGCAGGATGGAAATGTCGAACGTCCCGCCGCCCAGGTCGTAGATCGCCACCAGCCCTTCGGCATGTTGATCCAGGCCATAGGCCACGGCCGCGGCGGTGGGCTCGTTGAGCAGGCGCAAGACGTTCAGACCGGCCAGACGCGCAGCGTCCTTGGTAGCCTGGCGCTGGGCATCGTCGAAATAGGCAGGCACAGTGATCACCGCCCCCACCAGCTCGCCACCCAAGGTGTCTTCGGCACGCTGACGCAGGGCCTTGAGGATGTCGGCGGACACCTCCACCGGACTCTTCGGGCCCTGCGCGGTTTTGATGAACGGCATGTGCGACTCGCCACCGACGAAGCGGTAGGGCAATTGCTCGCCCAGTTGCTTGACGTCAGTCAGGCCGCGGCCCATCAGGCGCTTGACCGAGAGCACGGTGTTGAGCGGATCGCTGGCAGCGGCGGCCTTGGCAGCCGCCCCCACTTCGACGCGGTCGGCATGATAGCGCACGGCGGACGGCAGGATGACCTGCCCGTCTGCGTCCGCCAGGGGTTCGGAGAGACCGCTGCGCAGCGCAGCGACCAGCGAATTGGTAGTGCCCAGGTCGATCCCCACGGCCAGACGACGCTGGTGTGGTTGAGGACTCTGGCCAGGTTCGGCGATCTGCAGTAGGGCCATGCTTATCAGGTCAGGAATTCAGGCGTGCGGCCGTAGCGACACTGGGTTAATCGTCGAGGCGCTCTTCGAGCTGGCGCACTTCATAGGAAAGCTTGTCGAGGAACTGCATGCGCCGCATCAGGCGTTCGGCCTGTTCGCGTTGCGCAGCGTCATCCCAACAGGCAGCGAAGCTGTCTTCGAGTTCAGCCTGCGCGGTCTTGACCCGGCGCTTGAACGTTGCCACGCCCGCCAGGTCGGCGCTGTCCTGCAGGTCTTCGAGTTCTTCGCGCCACTGCATCTGCTGCAGAAGAAAGTCCGGATCGTGGACCGTGACTTCCTGCGGTACTTCCTGGCCACTGATGGACAGCAAATAGCGCGCACGCTTGGGCGCCGCCTTCAAGGTCTGGTAGGCGTCGTTCAGGCCTGCAGACTTTTCGAGGGCCTGACGCTGCTCACGCTCGGAGGCATCGGCAAAACGATCGGGATGGACCTCGCGGGCCAACTCGCGATAGCGAGTGGCCAGTTGATCGAGGTCCAGGCGAAAGCCGGGCTTGAGGTCGAACAGGGCGAAATGACAAGGAGTACCCACGGATGTGCCTCAGATATTGAAGCTTTCGCCGCAGCCACATTCGCCGCGCACGTTGGGATTGTTGAACTTGAAGCCTTCGTTCAACCCTTCCTTGACGAAATCGAGTTCGGTGCCGTCCAGGTAGACCAGGCTCTTGGGATCGATGATCACCTTGACGCCATGGTTCTCGAAGACCTTGTCTTCGCTACCGGCTTCATCGACGAACTCCAGCACGTAGGCCAGGCCCGAGCAACCGGTGGTGCGTACGCCCAAGCGAATGCCGTCACCCTTGCCACGCCCCTGGAGGGAACGACGAACATGGTTGGCGGCGGCTTCTGTCATGCTGATAGCCATCGTGACTCCTTACCTGCAAACGGTTTCGCGCGAGCGGTCACCCGCACCGCGCTGTATCGAACCTTCGACTGTGTCCAGCTTCGCTCTGACTCAGAGCAGACCTTTCTTCTGCTTGTAGTCGCGCACGGCCGCCTTGATGGCGTCCTCGGCGAGCACCGAGCAGTGGATCTTCACCGGCGGCAACGCCAGTTCTTCGGCCAGCTGGGTATTCTTGATGGTTTCGGCTTCGTCCAGGGTCTTGCCCTTCATCCACTCGGTGGCGAGGGAGCTGGAAGCGATGGCCGAACCGCAGCCGTAGGTCTTGAACTTGGCATCTTCGATGATGCCCTGTTCGTTGACGCGGATCTGCAGACGCATCACATCGCCGCACGCCGGAGCGCCGACCATGCCGGTGCCGACGTCGGCATCTTCGGCGTCCATCTTGCCCACGTTACGTGGGTTTTCGTAGTGGTCGATGACCTTTTCACTGTAAGCCATGGTATTGATCCTTACTGAAACTCATCAGGTAAGCCGCTCTTGTCGGCAGCTACTTAGTGCGCCGCCCACTCGATCTTCGAGATATCGACACCGTCTTTGTACATGTCCCACAGCGGCGACAGAGCGCGCAGCTTGGTGACGGCCTCGCAGACTTTCTGCGCGGCGTAATCGACTTCTTCTTCGGTGGTGAAGCGACCGAAGGTGAAACGAATGGAGCTGTGGGCCAACTCGTCGTTGCGGCCCAGGGCGCGCAGTACATACGAGGGCTCGAGCGAGGCCGAGGTGCACGCCGAACCGGAAGACACTGCCAGGTCCTTGAGGGCCATGATCAGCGACTCGCCTTCGACATAGTTGAAGGACAGGTTCAGGTTGTGCGGCACACGGGCCGTCAGGCTGCCGTTGACGTACAGCTCTTCGAGGTTCTCGACCTGCTGGTAGAAGCGATCGCTCAACGCCTTGATGCGCAGGTTCTCGCTGGCCATGGTTTCCTTGGCGATGCGGAAGGCTTCGCCCATGCCGACGATCTGGTGCGTGGCCAGGGTGCCCGAACGCATGCCGCGCTCGTGACCGCCGCCGTGCATGGCCGCTTCGAGGCGAACACGCGGCTTGCGGCTGACATACAGCGCGCCGATACCCTTGGGACCGTAGGTCTTGTGCGCCGAGAAAGACATCAGGTCGACCTTCAGTGCCGACAGGTCGATCTCGACCTTGCCGGTGGACTGGGCCGCATCGACGTGGAACAGCACGCCGCGCGAGCGAGTCAGCTCACCGATGGCAGCGATGTCGTTGATCACGCCGATTTCGTTGTTCACATGGATGACCGAGACCAGGATGGTGTCGTCACGCATGGCCGCTTCGATCATGGCCGGAGTGACCAGACCGTCGGTGCCGGGCTCCAGATAGGTGACGTCGAAACCTTCACGCTCGAGCTGGCGGGTGGTATCCAGGACCGCCTTGTGCTCGATCTTGGTGGTGATGATGTGCTTGCCTTTGGTCTGGTAGAAGTGCGCCACACCCTTGATCGCCAGGTTGTCGGACTCGGTGGCACCGCTGGTCCAGACGATCTCGCGCGGGTCGGCACCGACCAGGTCGGCCACTTGGCGACGGGCGTTCTCGACGGCTTCTTCAGCTTTCCAGCCAAACACGTGCGAACGGGAAGCCGGGTTACCGAAGTTCCCGTCCATCTGCAGGCATTCGATCATCTTCTGTGCAACGCGAGGATCCACTGGCGTGGTCGCGGAGTAATCGAGGTAAATCGGCAACTTCATTGGTATCTCCTATCAGGCGGCTAACCTGGCTTTCTCATTCGACGGCAGACGTTTCGATCTTGTCCAGGCGCTGCATGCGGCCGTTGCTGTTGCAACGACGCAGATCCTGGCGCTGAGCGACTTCTTGCACCTCACGACGAGTGACAAGGTCGGACAGACTGATACCGCTCAAAAATTCGTGAATCTGCTGGCTGAGGTCACACCACAGGTGGTGGGTCAGGCAGGTATCACCGGCGTGGCAATCACCCAAGCCCTGGCACTTGGTGGCATCGACCGATTCGTTGACCGCGTCGATGACCTGTGCAACCTGGATGCCTTCCATTTCGCGGGACAGCTGATAACCACCGCCGGGACCACGCACGCTGGACACCAGGTTGCCCCGGCGCAGCTTGGCGAACAGTTGCTCCAGGTAGGACAGGGATATGCCCTGGCGCTCGGAGATGTCGGCCAATGAGACCGGGCCACGCTGCGCGTGCAATGCCAGGTCGAGCATGGCAGTGACGGCGTATCGGCCTTTCGTTGTCAGTCGCATGGCTAGTACCACGGGTTCTCGGAATAGGTTCGATCATCCTATTTCCGAGTAAATTTGTCAACTATAAGTCCTACTGAATTACTAGGACTTGGGTGCAAAAACGGCGGCGCAATGGTAGCAGACTAATGATGCCGATTGGGGCCTGTGTGACGGCCCGGATCAGGACTGCGCCTTGCGCTCCGCGCCTTGCACGCATTCGAAGTCTTCGTCGCGCAGGGGCGGCAGGTCCTTGGCGCAGTAGTCGCTGCCCAGGCGGTTCAGCGCGCCACACATCCCTTCCAGACGCCCGTCCACCGCATGCAGGTGATCGAGCAGCTGGCCGATGGCCCGCGCTACTGGGTCCGGCATGTCCTCGCCGCCGACGCCATAGGCATCGAAACCGATCTTCTCGGCCATGGCCTTGCGCCGCGCGTCCAGCTGGTCATCGCTCTTGACGATGATCTTGCCGGGAATACCGACCACGGTCGCGCCGGGTGGTACTTCCTTGGTCACCACCGCGTTGGAGCCGACCTTGGCCCCGGCACCCACCGTGAACGGCCCGAGCACCTTCGCGCCCGCCCCCACCACCACGCCATCGGCCAGGGTCGGATGGCGCTTGCCCTTGTTCCAGCTGGTACCACCCAAGGTCACGCCCTGGTAGATCGTCACGTCGTCACCGATCTCGGCCGTCTCGCCGATCACGATGCCCATGCCGTGGTCAATGAAGAACCGTCGTCCCACTGTCGCACCGGGATGGATCTCGATGCCCGTCATCCAGCGACCGAAGTTGGACACCACCCGCGCCAGCCATTTCAGCTCGCGCTTCCACAAGGCATGGGCGGCTCGATGCAGCCAGATGGCGTGCATGCCCGGGTAGCAGGTCAACACCTCGAACGCATTGCGCGCGGCCGGATCGCGATGAAAAACACTCTGGATATCTTCCCGCAGACGTTCGAACATTTATTGATCCTTGCGCTTATGCGGCTCGCCCCGAGCGACCTTCTGGGTCTCGGTGAGAATGCCGCGCAAAATACTCATTTCCGACTTGTTCACGGCGCTGCGCCCGAACAGGCGGCGCAGGCGAGCCATCAGGTGCCGTGGCTTTTCCGGGTCGAGAAAGGCGATGTCGACCAGGGTGTCCTGCAGATGGCCATAGAAGCGCTCCATCTCGTCGCTGGTGGCCAGCTCCTCGGTCTTGTCCAGCGTTGGCGCCGGACGCTTGCCCGCCAGCCAGGCCATGCGCACTTCATACCCGAGCACCTGCACCGCCGCCGCCAGATTCAAAGAACTGAAATCCGGATTGGACGGGATGTGCACATGGAAATGACAGCGCTGCAGCTCATCGTTGGTCAAGCCCGCGTGCTCGCGACCGAACACCAGCGCGATCTCCTTGCCCTGCCCGGCCTCCTCGATGACCTTCTCGCCACACTCCCGGGGATCTACCAGCGGCCACGGCAGGCTGCGGTCGCGGGCACTGGTGCCCAGCACCACGGTGCAGCCCACCAACGCCTCTTCCAGAGTGGCGACCACCTGGGCGTTTTCCAGCACGTCGCTGGCGCCCGATGCGCGGGCGTCGGCTTCGGGCGAAGGGAACTCGCGGGGCTCGACCAGGACCAGCCGCGACAACCCCATGTTTTTCATGGCGCGCGCCGCGCCACCGATGTTGCCGGGATGGCTGGTATTGACCAGGACGACTCGGATGTTATCCAGCACGGCTAGGGCTCTGTGTCGGGGAAAGGGCGGCAAATATTACAGAAGGCCTATAACTAAGGCTATGTCCCTCTTCTTGTCCACGACTTTTCTGCTAGAATGCGCGGCTTTCTTTAACGACCTTAGGTGAAACGTCCATGCAGCCCATGCTGAATATCGCGCTGCGCGCCGCCCGCAGCGCCAGTGAATTGATCTTCCGCTCCATCGAGCGCCTGGATACCATCAAGGTCGACGAGAAAGATGCCAAGGACTACGTGTCCGAAGTCGATCGCGCTGCCGAACAGAAAATCATCGACGCCCTGCGCAAGGCCTACCCGACCCACGGCATCCGTGGCGAAGAGACCGGTTTCCATGCCGGCAGCGGTGAGGGCGAAGACTACCTCTGGATCATCGACCCACTGGACGGCACCACCAACTTCCTGCGCGGCGTACCGCACTTCGCCGTCAGCATCGCGTGCAAGTACCGTGGTCGCCTGGAACACGCCGTCGTGCTCGATCCGGTCCGCCAGGAAGAATTCACCGCCAGCCGTGGCCGTGGCGCCCAGCTCAATGGCCGTCGCCTGCGCGTCAGCGGTCGCACCAGCCTGGACGGCGCCCTGCTGGGCACCGGCTTCCCGTTCCGCGACAACCAGATGGACAACCTGGACAACTACATGGGCATGTTCCGCAGCCTGGTCGGCCAGACCGCCGGCATTCGCCGCGCCGGCGCCGCCAGCCTGGATCTGGCCTACGTTGCCGCTGGCCGCTTCGATGCGTTCTGGGAGTCGGGCCTGTCGGAATGGGACATGGCCGCAGGCGTCCTGCTGATTCAGGAAGCGGGCGGTCTGGTGAGCGATTTCACCGGCGGTCACAACTTCCTGGAAAACGGCCACATCGTTGCCGGTAACACCAAGTGCTTCAAGGCAGTGCTGACCGCCATCCAGCCGCACCTGCCGGCCTCGCTCAAGCGCTGAGACCTGGCACGACAAGAAAAGCACCCCACGGGGTGCTTTTTTCATGGGCGCAATTCAGCCCCCGCCCAGTCAACCTTCGCAGGCGAAAGCCAGTATTCGCCCCAGCATCTCGTCGCATCCGACCAGCTGCGAGAGGCTGACGAACTCATCGGGCTTGTGCCCCTGCGCCATGCTCCCGGGCCCGCACACCACGGTGGCGATGCCTGCCTGATCGAACAGCCCGCCTTCGGTACCGAAGGCCACCGTGGAAAACGCCTGCGAACCGCTGAACCGCGCGATCAAGCGGGCGGCCTCGCTGGCGTGGTTGACGTCCAGGCCCGGATAGCTCGACAGCTCGCTGAACCGAATTGCACTCCGACCACTGATCGCCTGCATGGCCGGCAGCAGCGTGTGCTCGGCGTAGCGTTGCAGGGCCTGGGTCAACTGTCGCGGGTCTTCGGCAGGCAGCGAGCGCACCTCGAAATCGAAACGGCAATGCTGCGGAACGATGTTGAGCGCGGTACCGCCAGCGATCACTCCCACCTGCACCGTGGAAAACGGCGGATCGAAGCGCTCGTTGCGGGCAGCCGGTGCCTGCAGCGCGTCGCCCAGCCGACCCAGCTCGGCAATCAGCCGCGCGGCGTATTCGATGGCATTGACCCCGATCGGCGCATGGGCCGAATGGCAGGCCAGGCCCTGCACCTCGCAACGCATCGCCAGTTTACCTTTGTGGCCGAGCACCGGCGCCAGCTCGGTCGGCTCGCCGATCACGCACAACATCGGCTGCACCGGCTTGCCCCGCAGGGCCTCGAGCAGCGAGCGCACGCCCAGGCAACCGACCTCCTCATCGTAGGACAAGGCGATGTGCACCGGTCGACGCAGGGGCGCCTGCACCAGCGCGGGCACCTGTGCCAGTACGCAGGCGATGTAGCCTTTCATGTCTGCCGTGCCGCGGCCGTACAACTTGCCGTCCGCTTCGCTCAACTGGAACGCAGGATACGTCCAGGCCTGGCCGTCCACCGGCACCACGTCGGTATGACCCGACAGGACGATGCCCGGCACATCGGCCGGGCCGATGCTCGCGAACAGATTGGCCTTGCTGCCGTCCTCGTTGTAGATCAGTTCGCTGCTCACGCCATGCCCGGTCAGGTAGTCGCGAACGAACTCGATCAGGGCAAGGTTGGATTCGCGGCTGGTGGTGTCGAAGGCCACCAAATGCGCCAGCAGCTCACGGCTGGCGCTCATCGCTCGTCTCCGGGCACGCCATAGCCCGGTGCTACCGCCGGATTCAGGGCACGGTCGATGTAGTCCTGCATCTGCGGTCGATAGGCCTGCCACAACCCCTGCAACTCGCCCAAAGGGTCATGCTCGGCCCAGTCAACGCGCAGATCGACAATGGGCCACGGCAGCTCGCCCACCACCTTCAGCGCCGCCGAATGCACCGGCCCGGCTTCGCCGCCCGCGGCCAGGCCGGCGAGCATGGCGTGCAGCAGACGCTCGGCCAAGTGCCCGGAGGCGTTTTCGAACGCCTCGACCACGGCGTCGACCACGGCGGTTGTGGCCAGCATGTTGCCGGCGGCGACACACTGCTCACCGCTGCGCGCGTGATGAATGCCCAAGGTCTGGCTGCCGCTGGCGTGGGCGCTGCGGCCTTGCGCATCGATGGCGATGATCTGGCGATACGCACCGAAGCCGTCGCGGTTCAGCACCTGTTGCAACGCCTGGTCAGGCGACACCTGCTGTTCCAGTTGCGCCAGCGCCTGCGGACCTAGGGCTGGCAGCGTGATGTTCTGCGACGACACCGCGCCCACACCGGCCACAAGCCACGGGCAGCGGGCACCCACGGCGATGCTCGACGAACTGATGGCGATGCCCAACTGGCCGGTTTCGGCGCAGCGCGCTGCGATGGAAAAGGTCATGGCAGAGAACTCCTCAGTCCGGAATGACGGCGATCACGTCGATTTCCATCAGCCACTGGGGCTGGCCCAGGGCCGAAACCACCAGCCCCGTGGAGATCGGAAAGACACCTTTGAGCCAACGGCCAACGACGTGATAGACCGGCTCGCGATAACGCGGATCGATGATGTAGGTGGTGGTCTTGACGATGTGCGACAGGTCACTGCCCGCCTCTTCCAGCAACTGCTTGACGTTTTTCATGGCCTGCTCGGCCTGCGCCGCAGGGTCGCCCAGGCCGACCAGGTTACCGTCGAAATCGGTGCCCACCTGACCGCGCACGTACACGGTATTGCCGGCGCGGACGGCCTGGCACAAATCATTGTCCAGGCTCTGATTGGGGTAGGTGTCCTTGGTGTTGAACATGCGAATGCGGGTATGGGTGACCATGAACGAAGCTCCTTGGCGTGCGCGTCGTAGTGACGCGACACAGTGATGATCAAGCGTTGACGCGCAACGGCGCGGGTATCCGGGCAGCGGTCCGGGACTCGTCATAGGCGCGGTACTTGCGCTGCGTGGCGATCTGATCGGCGACATGCTTGGCGTCATGCCAGACGCCCCAGATAAAGGCCGACCCGCGCCGCGACAGCCAAGGCAGGCCGACGAAGTAGACGCCCTGCTCGCTGCTCACACCGCGCTGATGGCGTGGCTTGCCGTTGGCGTGGAAGGCGTCGACCTGCAGCCAGCTGTAGTCCTGCGAATAGCCAGTGGCCCAGATGATCGTGGACACCCCCGTCTCGGTCAGGTCCAGCGCTTGCAGGGGTTGGGCAATGCACGCCGCGTCGGCCACGCGTTCGCGGGCAGTCGGCTCCAGGGGCAGGTCCAGGCCGTTGCGCTCGGCGTAGGCGTCGGCAGCATCGAGCAGCGCCAGGTAGTTCTCGTCGCCTCGGTCCAGATTGTCGTTCAGATCCTGGGCGAAGCTGACCTTGCCGTCGGCAAAGCGCTCGGTCAGACCCACCAGCACCATGCCCGCCTGAGCCAGTCGCCGGAAGTCCACGGTGTGCCCGCCGCGGGCACCGCTGACGGCGATGGTGACGTGCTCCCGACCCGCCTGCACCGTTTCGCTGTCCCACAGCCCGAGTACCCCCAGCCACCAGCAGAAGTCGCGCCCACGGTAGGCGCGCGGCGGCCGATCGTGGGGACCCACCGAGAGATAGACCTTACGCCCCGCACGCAGCAGCTCCTCGGCGATCTGCACCCCGGAGGAACCGGCACCGACCACAAGCACCGCGCCTGCGGGCAATTGTTCAGGATTGAAATAGTGCGCCGAGTGAATCTGGTGGAGGGTCGAATCCGTGGGCGCGATGGTCGGGATCACCGGCTTCTGAAACGGCCCGGTGGCCGATACCAGATGGTTGACGCAATAGGTGCCGTCGCTGGTTTCCACGGTGAAGCCGGCGCGGCCGACATTGCGCGTGACCCGCTTGACCTCGACCCCGGTCTTGATCGGTGCGTCGAACTTGCGGGCATAGGCCTCGAAATAATCGGCGACCTGCTCCTTGCCGGCAAAACCATCGGGGTCCATGTCGAATTCCAAACCAGGAAACCGATCGTGCCAGGCCGGACCGTTGGCCACCAGCGAGTCCCAGCGGCCCGAGCGCCAGGCTTCGGCGATACGATGCCGCTCCAGCACCAGATGAGGGATACCCAGACGGCTCAGGTGCTCGCTCATGGCCACGCCGGCCTGGCCGGCGCCTACGACCAGGGTGTCTATTTCGGTGATCTGTTGGTTCATCTTGGCATCCTTCGACAGGCCGTCGGTGGCCAGTCGCTGTCTTCATGAAAATTCGAAAGCCGGGCGCACGGCGTCCTGCGGCACCCGCGAGGTTGTGTGCAAGGCTTCAATCAGTCGGGCGCTCGGTTGCGCTCAGTCCACCAGCGAAGGGTCCGCCTGGATCATCAGGTGCTTCATTTCTTCGAAATGGCGCTGGGAAAAATCGGTGATCTTCTCCCAGTCCCGTGCGGTCTTTTCCGCCACGTCATCGGCCAGCAGCTTGAGCGGCTGGCCGGTCGACCACGCCGTCACCAGAATCTGGCAGGCCCGCTCCAGGGTCCAGATGTCGTCGAAGGCTTCGCCCACCGTGGCGGCGGTGACGATGACGCCGTGGTTGCCCATCAGCAGCCGGCGCTTGTCCTGCAGCAGGCTGGCCAGGCGGGCACCCTCGGCGCTGGTATCGGCCATGCCGCCGTAGAGTTCGTCCACCGCGATGCGGTTGAAATAACGCGCCGTGTTCTGGTCGACTGGCAGAATCTTCGGTTGCGCAAGGCAAGCCACGGCCGTGGTGTAGACCGGGTGCAGGTGCAGCACCACACGAGCATCGGGCAGGCGCTGGTGAACCTGGCCGTGGATCGACCAGGCCGTGGCGTCCACGTCCGGGCGGTGCGCGGCGTCGGTGTCGTCGGCATCGAGCAGCAACAGATCACTGGCCCGCAGCCGCGAGAAATGCACCCACTTGGGGTTGAGCAGGAACTGCTTGCCGTCGGCGCTGATGGCAGCGCTGAAATGGTTGGCGACCGCCTCGTGCATGCCCAGGTGGGCGATGATGCGGAACGTTGCGGCCAGGTCGATGCGCGTCTGTTCTTCGAAACTCAGGGCCATGCTCTGGGCACTCCATGGAAACGTACCCGCCAGGATCGACGGGTACTGTCGTCTGATGTCGAGGCGCGATATCAGGGCTTGGGCATCAAAGCCGCGATGTCATCGGCGGTCGGCGCCTGGAACTTGTACTTGTCCAGCAGCGCCGCGTATTCGGGGGTCTTGCTGTACTTCTCCAGGCCCTGGATCAGCGCGTTGCGGACCTCGTCATTGCCTTTCTTCACACCGAAGCCGTTGAGCACCGGGTAGATCAAGGTCTGCGAGGAAATCACCACGCGATCGCCCAGCTTGTCGACCACCCCGCGAGCGACCGCCGCGTCGGTGATCTGCGCTTCCACCGCGTGGGCGAGCATGGCCTGGGTGGTTTGCGGGTCGGTGCCGTACTCACTGATGGCGATCGGCTGCAGACCGTTCTTCACGCAGTACTCTGCGGACAGTTTCTGCAACTGCTGCAACCAGGAGGTGGCGCCCATGGAGCCGATCTTGTGTCCGCAGAACTCTTCCGGCGTCTTGGGCTGATAGGCGCTGCCCTTGACCGCGAGGATCGACTCACCGCTTTTCAGGTAAGGGACCATGTCGATCACCTTCATGCGGTCGGCGGTGATGTACATCGACGAGTTGGTGATATCGAACCGTCCGGCCTGAAGCCCGCTGATCAGGTTGGGAAAGCGGGTGTCGATGTTTTCCGCAGTCATGCCCATGACCTTGGCGAGACCGTCGAGGAACTCGATATCGAAGCCGGCAGGCTTGTTCTTCTCCATGTACTCGTAGGGGAAGAACGTCATGTCGGACCCGGCGACGATCTTGCCGGGCTGCTGGAACGCCGAAGCGCTCAACGAACTGGCAGCCAGGATGGCGCCGAACACGGCCATGGCGACGGGGCGGGCTTTCAGGCTTGGCAACTTCATGGGGTATTCCTCGCAGTCAATGGATTCAGGCTGTTGCCAGGTCGGTACCGGCCTGCTGGACGAAAAACGATGCACCCTTGGGTTTCTGGGGCAGACGCACATGGTTCTCGGTGCTGCGGATCAAGCCGCTTTCGCACCCGGCCACCAGGCGTCCGGCGTGCTCACTGGGCAGCGGGTTGTCGGCCAGTGGCAGAGCGTCCTCGGCGGCGTACACGCTGATGAACAGCGTCCGCGGATCTTCGGTGTGGTTGGGGCTCGAAGCATGCAGCAGGCGGGTGTGCATGAAGCACACCGAGCCAGGCGGGCCGAAGCAGGCCACCGGCGCCTGGCAGTGTTCCTCGACCACGGCATCGGCCACCGCGCCAGTGAAACGCTCGTCGTGCCAGTGCGACCACAGCGGGCCTTTGTGGCTGCCGGGTATCACCTTGAGCGGACCGTTCTGCGCGGTCACTTCGCTGACCATCAACAGCGCCGTTACCAGGTCGTCGTTGCTGTGCGGAGTGAAGAGGAAATCCTGATGCCATTTCACCTGGGTCGCGGTGTGCGGCAGCTTGGAGTTGATCTTGCTGTGATGGAAACGGGTGCCGCTCCCGCCGATCAACTGCCCGGCGATTTCGGCCATGCGCGATTCGAAGGCCGTCTGGCGATACGCTGGCGAAATCTCGGTGGGCGACGCTACCCGGCGCAGGGAGGGATGGTCGGCACGGTGATCGCTTTCCACATCGAAACGTGCGCGACCATCCAGGGTTTCACCCCAGGCCTGAGCCTGGCTGCGGCTGTCCTGCACCCATTGATCGAAGTCATGCTGCAGCGCCGCCACTTCAGGCGCCGCCAGCACGTCCTCGACCACCAGAAAGCCATCCTGGTGAAACTGGTCTATCTGCCATTGCTCGATCATGTTCTCTCCTCGCACCGGTAGGGTTGGCTTCAGGCCAACGAGACATCTTTCAGGAACGCTTCCACTCGCGGGTTGTGACCGCCACGCAGCGCCTGCGGGCTGTCGTCGCAGACCACTCGCCCCTTCTCCATGAAGACGATGCGATCGGAAACCTTGAAGGCAAAATTCATTTCGTGGGTCACGATGATCATGGTGATGCCCTCGCTGGCCAGGGCCTCGATGACCTGCAGCACCTCGTTGACCTTCTCCGGATCGAGCGCCGAGGTGGGCTCGTCGAACAACATGATCTGCGGGCGCATCATCAATGCCCGGGCGATCGCCACGCGCTGCTGCTGGCCGCCGGACAACTGATGCGGGTATTTCCAGGCGTGGTCGAGCATGCCGACCTTGTGCAGCAGGGCGTAGGCCTGTTGCTTGAGTTCGGCCAGGGGCGCCAGACGGTGATAACGCGGCGCCATCAGCAGGTTGTTCAGCACGGTCATGTGCGGGAACAGATTGAAGCTCTGGAACACCATGCCGATGTTCATGCGGTGCTCGGCGTGCTCCACATAGCGCGGCGGTTGCGCGCCCTGCCGGTTCAGGTGAATGAACGGTTTGCCGTTGATCTTGATGTCGCCGTTGTCGATCTGCTCCAGGCCGTTGAGCAGGCGAATCAGCGTGGTCTTGCCCGACCCCGAAGGACCGATCACCGACACCACCTCGCCCGGCTCGATCTGCAGGCTCACCGCGCCCAGCACTTCGACGTCGTTATAGGCCTTGTGCAGCTTGGTCGCCTGCAACGCAGGACCGGTCGCGGCGCTATCGGGTCGCGTCACGGCGGCCCGGTGCTCGGTGGCCAGGCGCAGCACTTCGGCATCCGGCTGACGCGCGGCCTTGGTCTGGGTCACGTCCAGATAACGCTCCAGGCGTTTGAGCAGGAAATCGAACACGGTCACGATCAGCACATAGAAGAACGCCACCCCTGCCATGGTTTCCATGACCAGAAAGTTCTGCGAATACAGGCGCTGACCCACCATGAGGATCTCGGTCAACGAGATCACCGACACCAGCGAGCTGAGCTTGACGATGGAAATGAATTCGTTGGTGAGCGACGGCAGTGCCACCCGCAAGGCCTGGGGGATGACGATGCGCCACTGGGTGCCGGCAAAACGCAGGCCCAATGCCCGCGCAGCCTCGCTTTGCCCCTTGGCGATGGAGAGCAGCCCGCCGCGATGGATCTCCGCAACGTAGGCGGTTTCACTCAGCACCAGCGCGATCAGTCCGGCCCAGAACGGGTTGGCCAGCACGGCCGAAGTGGACGGCATCGCCTGTGGCAAGTTGTAGACGAATATCAGCAGGACCAGCAGCGGCAGGCTGCGAAACAGCCAGATGTAACCGCGCGCGGGCAAGTTGAGCAATGGACGGGAAGATTGCTTCGCCAGCGCCAGTACGAAGCCCAGCACAATACTGACGACCCAGGTCAATACACTGAGTTGAATCACGGTCCAGGCCGCCATCCAGAACTCGGTATCGCCGAGCAGACCAAACATGTATTTCCAATCAAACGTCATCGTCGGCTCGCTTGGCAAGGTCAAGGGTGATGGGTGACTTCCTGTCGACTATGAACTTCGAACGTTGCCCGTTCTGCCCGTCTTGAACCCATCATGATTGATGCCAAGTTCGGCCGAAATTAGTAAATTCGGGCCCCTTGCATAGGAAAAACCTAAGCAGAAGTTCCTGAGGCGAACATCGCACTCCCTGTTTCTGCTTGGTTGGATACAAAGATCGGGAAATCCTGAAAACCACTGCACGGTTTTAGCGCAGCCTGTTTCCGGTGTTATGGCAGACGAGACTTTTTGGTGCGAAATGGGTTTTGCGCCTTGATTCATTGGGTGTGCCGGAATGCCGCACTTCAGAAGCTCGTTTGCAGAGCGCCGCTATTGCCGGCCGCGAAGTATGATCAGGGTTCCGACAGCCCCTGTAGTTAGGGGGGGCCCAGGCACTGGCATGGTCTTCGCAGGCATAGGTAAAACCTATTCAGGCGGCGCAGGGCTGAACGGCGCTGCCGAGGAGCTGAACTTGATGCACTTCACCCTCCGGCAACTCAAATACTTCGTCGCGGCCGTCGAACAGGACAGCATTGCCGAAGCCTCCCGGCAGTTGCATATATCCCAGCCGTCCATCTCCGTCGCGATCAAGAATCTCGAAGAAGCCTTCAATCAACCCTTGTTTGTCCGCCATCATGCCCAAGGTGTTTCACTCACGGCCGGAGGCGGCAGGATCTATGAAAAGGCCAAGGAGTTATTAAGGCTGTCCCAGGAATTGGAACAGGATTCGCGCGCCGAGAATGGCAATGTTTCGGGCACCATTGCCATTGGCTGTTTCGAATCGGCCGCGCCTTTGTACATGCCGAAGTTGGTGGCCGGATTCAAGAGCCTGTACCCCGAAGTTGCCATTCAACTCTATGACGGCGAACAGCACGAACTGATGCACGGCCTGCACCGTGGTCGCTTCGACCTGGCCTTTCTCTACGACCTGGAACTGGGCAACACCATCCACAAACAGGCCCTCAACGCGCCCCACAAGCCCTATGCCCTGCTACCGCTCGACCATCCTCTGGCGCAACGAACCTCGGTCACTTTGCAGGCCCTGAGCGAGGAGCCGATGATCCTGCTCGATGCCGTTCCCAGCCGCAGTTACTTCATGGATATCTTCACCGAGAAGGGCTATGCCCCAGTCGTTGCCTACAGCTCCCCCTCCATCGAAATGGTGCGCTGCATGGTAGGGCAAGGATTGGGATTTTCGGTGTTGGTCACGCGGCCATGCAGCCATATGACCTATGACGGCAAGCTGCTGGCGCATCTGGAGATCGAAGACGACATGCCGGCCTCAACGCTGGTGATGGCGCACCTGCGCAACAACCAGCCGAGTCGGGCGACTCGGCTGTTCATGGAGTATTGCCGGAGTGTGGAGCTGACGCCGCCGGGACCGGCGGCGCGTATGAGCGAGGAGGAACCTGGGGCTTATTGCCCGGCCTGATTCTCACCAAGGATCAATTGACCCTGCTTGTTCACCGGGATCTGCGAACCTGGGTCGCGATCCATGCGCACTTGGCCGACCTTGCCGTCGAGCTGGTACTTCACGTTGTAGCCCACGACCTTGTCGCTGATGTCGTTGACCGTGTTGCAGCGGGTCTGAGTCGTGGTGTAAGTGTCACGACCCTGCATGCCTTCCTGGACCTTGTTACCCGCGTAGCCACCGCCGACGGCACCGGCCACGGTGGCGATCTTCTTGCCGTTGCCACCACCGACCTGATTGCCGAGCAAGCCGCCCGCCACTGCGCCCAATACACTGCCCACGATCTGATGCTGATCCTGCACCGGCTTCTGCCGAGTCACAGTGACGTCCTTGCACACTTCGCGCGGCGTCTTGATCTGCTGTTTGATCGGCTCTGCGGCCAATACGTCGGCGTACTCGGGGCCTTTGTTCACGAGGCTGTAGGTTGCAACGGCGCCTCCGGCGGTAACACCGACAGCACCCAGCACTGCACCAATCAGCAACGACTTATTCACTTTGAACCTCCTGACTACGGTCATGGCGCCAGGCCACGTTTCCCAGCCTTGGAGCATGAAAAAAGGCGCGAGTTCAATACTCGCGCCTTTCAGGCCTTGCCGCAGTTGACGTCGAACGTCTTATGGACGGTCGTCGACCTGGTCCTTGGCCACGGGAGGAATCAGATCCTCGCTGCTCAGGTTCAGCCAGATCAGTACCACGTTGGCGATGTAGATCGACGAGTAGGTACCGGCCATGACGCCGATGAACAGTGCCAGCGAGAAGCCCCACAGGTTGTCGCCACCGAAGAACATCAGGGCGGCGATGGCCAGCAAGGTCGACACCGAGGTCGCCACGGTACGCAGCAGCGTCTGGGTCGTGGAAACGTTGATGTTCTCGATCAGGGACGCCTTGCGCATCACCCGGAAGTTCTCGCGAACCCGGTCGAATACCACGATGGTGTCGTTGAGCGAGTAGCCGATGATGGCCAGTACCGCCGCCAGCACCGTCAGGTCGAAGGTGATCTGGAAGAACGACAACAGGCCCACGGTGACGATTACGTCGTGAATCAGCGACAGGATGGCGCCGACCGCGAATTTCCACTGGAAACGGAACGCCAGGTAGACGAGTACCCCGCCAAGCGCCAGCAGCATGCCGAGGCCGCCCTGGTCGCGCAGTTCTTCGCCCACCTGCGGGCCGACGAACTCGACGCGCTTGACCGTGGCCGGGTTGTCGCCACCGACCGTCTGCAGCGCCGCCGCGACCTGGTTGCCCAGTTGCGGGTCTTCACCCGGCATGCGCACCAGCAGGTCGGTGGTCGCACCGAAGTTCTGCACCACGGCGTCGTGATAGCCGGCTTTCACCAGCTCGTCACGGACCAGGCCCAGGTCGGCCGGCTTCTCGTAGGTCAGCTCGATGAGCGTACCGCCGGTGAAGTCCAGCCCGTAGTTCATGCCCTTGTGGAACATGCTGAACAGCGCCAGCACGGTAAGGAGCACGGTGATGGCGAACGCAATATTGCGCACGCCCATGAAGTTGATGGTACGTAACATGGCAGCCCCTTAAATCCACAACTTCTTGAAGTCCCGACCGCCGTAGATCAGGTTGACCATAGCGCGGGTCACCATGATGGCCGTGAACATCGAGGTAAAGATCCCGAGGGACATGGTAACGGCGAAGCCCTTCACCGGGCCGGTGCCCATGGCGAAGAGAATCCCGCCGACCAGCAGCGTCGTCAGGTTGGCGTCGATGATCGCGGTGTAGGCGCGGTCGAAACCTTCGTGAATGGCGCGCTGGATGCTCATGCCATTGGCGATCTCTTCACGTATGCGCGAGAAGATCAGCACGTTGGCGTCCACCGCCATGCCCATCGTCAATACGATACCGGCGATACCCGGCAACGTCAGGGTCGCGCCCAGCAACGACATCAGCGCCAGCAGCATGACCATGTTCAAGGCCAGTGCCACGGTGGCGATCACACCGAAGAAGCGGTAGATGGCGATGATGAACAGCGAGACGAACAGCATGCCCCACAGCGACGCATCGATACCCTTGGTGATGTTGTCGGCACCCAGGCTTGGACCGATGGTACGTTCTTCGGCGAAGTACATCGGCGCGGCCAGACCACCGGCGCGCAGCAGCAGAGCCAGCTCGGAGGATTCACCCTGGCCGTTGAGGCCGGTGATGCGGAACTGGCTGCCCAGCGGCGACTGGATGGTCGCCAGGCTGATGATCTTCTTCTCTTCGGTGAAGGTCTGTACCGCGACGTCCTTCTCCACACCATTGACCGTCTGCTTGACGTAGCGGGTGGTCGGGCGCTGTTCGATGAAGATCACCGCCATGCTGCGGCCGACGTTGCTGCGCGTGGCGCGGCTCATCAGGTCGCCGCCGTGGCCATCGAGCTTGATGTTCACCTGTGGCTGGCCATGTTCGTCGAAGCTGGCCTGGGCGTCGGTGACCTGGTCACCGGTGATGATCAGGCCACGCTCGACCGCCGCCGGAGCACGGTTGCCCTCGCGGAATTCGAAGGTCTCGGTGGTGGCCTTGGAATCATCCGGGCCTGCGCCGAGGCGGAATTCCAGGTTGGCGGTCTTGCCCAGGATACGCTTGGCTTCGGCAGTGTCCTGCACGCCCGGCAGCTCGACCACGATGCGGTTGGCACCCTGACGCTGTACCAGCGGCTCGGCCACACCCAGTTCGTTGACCCGGTTACGCACCGTGGTCAGGTTCTGCTTGATCGAGTATTCGCGGATTTCCGCAACCTTGGCCTGAGTCATGGACAGGCGCAGCACCGACAACTCGTTGCGCTCGCTGGCGGTCAGGTCGAAATCGGTGAAATTCTTGCGGATCAGGGCCTGGGCCTGGTCACGGGTCGCGGTGTCGTTGAAGCCCAGCTGGATGGCACCATCCTGCTGCGGCAGGCTGCGATAGCGCACACGTTCCTTGCGCAGCAGCGTCTTGACTTCGCCTTCGTAGACTTTCATGCGGGCGTCGAGCGCCTTGTCCATGTCCACTTCGAGCAGGAAGTGCACACCACCGGACAGGTCGAGGCCCAGCTTCATCGGGCTGGCGCCCAGGCTGCGCAACCACGGCGGCGTGGTCGGGGCCAGGTTCAGGGCCACCACGTAGTCGTCGCCCAGCGCCTTGCGCACGACATCCTTGGCCGGCAGCTGGTCTTCGGCCTTGGTCAGGCGCAGCAGACCGCCCTTGCCGTTTTCGGCCAGGCTTGCGGATTTGACCTGGATGCCGGCGGCGTTGAGCGCCGTGCCGATGCGATCCAGATCGGCCTGATTGACCTGCAGCGCAGTGCTCGCGCCGCTGACCTGGATGGCCGCGTCATCAGGATAGAGATTAGGTGCGGAATAGATAAAACCGATCGCCAGCACCGCCAGGATCAGTACATATTTCCACAGAGGGTATTTGTTCAGCATCACGCCGCCCGTTCAAGACGCGGGGCGCCTTGCGCGCCCCGACATGGGTAAAAGTCTGCAGCTTAGATCGCTTTGAGCGTGCCTTTGGGCAGGGTCGCGGCGATGGCGCCCTTCTGGATTTTCAGCTCGACGGTGTCGGACACTTCGATGACTACGAAGTCGTCGGTGACCTTGTTGATCTTGCCGGCAATGCCGCCGTTGGTAACCACTTCGTCACCCTTCTGCAGGTTGCCCAGCAGGTTTTTCTGTTCCTTGGCACGCTTGGCCTGCGGGCGCCAGATCATCATGTAGAAGATGACCAGGAAACCGACCAGGAAAATCCACTCGAAGCCAGTGCCGGCAGGGCCAGCAGCCGGTGCAGCGGCGTCCGCGAAAGCGGCGGGGATCAAAAAGCTCATTCAACGCTCCAGTTACTTAGAAGTTATTGACTTGAAAGTCTTTATAAAACGGTCAGTCCAAGGGCGGCACAGGCAGCCCGCGCTTGGCATAGAAGGCATCGACAAAGGCGGCCAATGTACCCTGTTGAATAGCCTCGCGCAAACCAGCCATCAGGCGCTGGTAATGACGCAAATTGTGGATGGTATTCAACATGCTACCCAGCATTTCCCCGCACTTGTCCAGGTGGTGCAGATAAGCGCGCGAGAAGTTGCGGCAGGTGTAGCAATCGCAGGTAGGGTCCAGCGGCGAATCATCGTGGCGATGGAACGCATTGCGGATCTTCAGCACGCCGGTATCGATGAACAGATGCCCATTGCGCGCGTTGCGCGTCGGCATCACGCAGTCGAACATGTCGACGCCGCGGCGCACACCCTCGACCAAGTCTTCGGGTTTGCCTACCCCCATAAGGTAACGAGGTTTGTCAGCAGGCATCTGGCCCGGCAGGTAGTCGAGCACCTTGATCATTTCGTGCTTGGGCTCGCCCACCGACAGGCCGCCGATGGCCAGGCCATCGAAGCCGATCTTGTCCAGGCCTTCGAGCGAGCGCATGCGCAGGTTCTCGTGCATGCCCCCCTGAACGATCCCGAACAGCGCCGCCGTGCTGTCAGCGTGGGCATCCTTGGAACGTTGCGCCCAGCGCAGCGACAGCTCCATGGACGTACGCGCGGTCTGCTCGTCGGCGGGATAAGGCGTGCATTCGTCGAAGATCATCACCACGTCCGAGCCCAGGTCACGCTGCACCTGCATCGATTCCTCGGGGCCCATGAAGACCTTGGAGCCGTCCACCGGGGAGGCGAAGTACACGCCCTCCTCCTTGATCTTGCGCATGGCACCCAGGCTGAACACCTGGAAGCCACCGGAGTCGGTCAGAATCGGCCCTTTCCACTGCATGAAATCGTGCAGGTCGCCGTGCGCCTTGATCACCTCGGTGCCCGGACGCAGCCACAGGTGAAAGGTGTTGCCCAGGATCATCTGTGCGCCGATCGCCTCGATGTCGCGCGGCAACATGCCCTTGACCGTGCCATAGGTGCCCACCGGCATGAACGCCGGGGTTTCCACCATGCCACGGGGAAAGGTCAGGCGACCACGACGGGCCTTGCCATCGGTGGCCAGCAACTCGAACGACATACGACAGGTGCGACTCATGCTTGATCCCCTGGCGCGGCTTCGCTGGGACCGCGAGGCGCCGGATTGCGGGTGATGAACATGGCATCACCATAACTGAAGAAGCGGTACTCGTTGGCCACCGCCGCCGCATAGGCCGCCATGGCTTCGGGATAACCCGCGAACGCCGAGACCAGCATCAACAGCGTGGACTCGGGCAAATGAAAGTTGGTCACCAGAGCATCGACCACATGAAACGGCCGCCCTGGAAAGATGAAGATGTCGGTGTCGCCGCTGAACGGTTTCAATACGCCATCGCGGGCCGCGCTTTCCAGCGAACGCACGCTGGTGGTACCTACCGCTACCACGCGGCCACCGCGGGCCTTGCACGCCTGCACCGCATCGACCACGTCCTGGCTGACCTCCAGCCACTCTTTATGCATGTGGTGATCTTCGAGCTTCTCGACCCGCACCGGCTGGAAGGTACCCGCGCCCACATGCAACGTCACGAAGGCAGTTTCAACGCCCATGGCTTCGATCTGCGCCAGCAGTGCCTTGTCGAAGTGCAGACCCGCCGTCGGCGCCGCCACCGCACCGGCCTTCTCGGCGTACACGGTCTGGTAGCGCTCGCGGTCGGCGGTGTCGTCGGGCCGGTCGATGTAGGGCGGCAACGGCATGTGACCAACCTTGTCGAGCAGCGGCAGCACCTCTTCGTTGAAGCGCAGCTCGAACAGCGCATCGTGCCGCGCGACCATCTCGGCCTCGCCGCCGCCGTCGATCAGGATCATCGAGCCTGGCTTGGGCGACTTGCTGGAACGCACATGGGCCAGCACGCGATGGCTGTCCAGCACGCGTTCCACCAGAATTTCCAGCTTGCCCCCCGACGCCTTCTGGCCAAACACCCGCGCCGGAATCACCCGGGTGTTGTTGAACACCATCAGGTCGCCCGGCCGCAGAAAGCCCGGCAGATCGGTGAATTGACGATGATCCAGCGCACCGGACGGCCCATCGAGGACCAACAGGCGGCTGCCATGGCGCTCGGCCAGCGGGTGGCGAGCGATCAGGGAATCAGGAAGCTCGAAAGAGAAATCGGCGACGCGCATGATAGGGTTCGGCTGTATAGGGCTGAAAATTCTAGCAAAAATCTTCAAAATTGACCATGAAAGCTGATTGACCAGTGGTCGCGTCGTCTCTATACTTCGCCGCCTGTAAGCCCTGATGGCGGAATTGGTAGACGCGGCGGATTCAAAATCCGTTTTCGAAAGGAGTGGGAGTTCGAGTCTCCCTCGGGGCACCAAAACAATGAAGAAAGGCCTTGATTATCAAGGCCTTTTTTTTCGTCTGGCGTAAATGTGGGGTAGTGGCGGCGACTGCTTACAGTGAGAGCGGGCCAGAGCGACGATTCAACTATAAGAAAATATCGGGGGGCGGGACTATGGCTGGGTCGAGAGGGAACGAGATCATGATCGCCGTCATTGGCTTGTGTGGAGTCGTCTTTACCGGAGCTGTTTCGAACTGGGACAAAATCTCTCCTTCCACACCCAATTATCCCGTGGCCAGCGACGATATCAACGTCCAAGCTCGATACTACATAGAGTCCACAGGTTTCCGAGCGGGCCTGGATGCGGTCGAAAAAGCGAGAGCTGAACGCTATCGACGTGAGTACAAAGTCTCCTCCGAAACGGTGGATTGCATGATCGATATGGGCATTCCTACCACTCAACTGGTTGATATCGCCACGAACGTTCTGAAGGCGCATTACACGCTCGAGGAGATAAAAGAGATGAACCGCATAGCATCTCTTCCAATCATGCGGAAAGTAGCTGAAAGGCAACCCGCGGTCGGACTAGACCTCGTCAACGGAATCGAAGACGCCGCCGAAAGAGCACGTCGACGAAACTTAGCGATCGCAGGTGGCGAGCGGAAAGTCGTCCAGCAGAGCACCGCGTGCCCAGCCCAGTAAGCCCGCTGTAAGACTTTGTGTAAGTGACATCGCATGGGGCCGAATTTCTAGATGCGCACTGTGTGGCCGTGCGTGCCCCCCCCCTACGCCACGGAAATTTTTTTCGCTGCCCTATGCTCAAAAGTACGTAAGAAGTGTAAGTGAGAGATGTAGATGCTCTGTATCCCTTATAGGTAGAGGGATAGAGGTCTTTACTACTATGGGCGAACTGCCGGAAGGATTTTTTACCTAACAGTTGGCAACTGTAAGTAAAAATTCCCCAAACCCTTGATTACAAGGCTTTCAGCGCAGTCAAAATTCCCATATGGTTTCCTACACTCACACTTTAAGCGACGATCCCAATGAATCCAAGGTTTGCAGCCATTTCTTGACACACCCAACACCACTTACACGCTTGGAAGGAACTACCCAAGAAAGTGTTTTTTGGTGATCGACGTGGCCTGGCATTGATCCACTCCTGAACTTCGGCGCTGGGTGTGTGACTTTGTAACGCATTGAATAGCCCGCAGCCCCTGATCTGTAAGGGCTGCAAGGAAACTCTTCGTCCCGCGAAGTCGGCTAGGTTTCACGTGTAAAAGACCTACGCCTGCCGTTAAAACTGCTGAAACCTGAGTTTTCAAAGTCTTCGACCAATCAACCAGGGCACTTCAGCGACCCTTCCTTCCCCCCCCCGCTGCAGCTCCCTGCACTTCCGTGCAACCGCGCTGCATTTCTCTTCAGTACTTCGCACCTTGTGAAACGCCCACCTTGCTGCTAAGCCCCACGGCCCGCTTGGGATGCCGGGTCATCTGCACTACATCCCGACTTGCACAAAAAAGGACGTAAAGCCCCGTCGGCGGGAGAGGGATAAATGCTTTTTCAGTGAATTTTTTCTTCGCTGCGGAATTTGTCTGCCGGGCTGATGATCTGCAGCCGTCCAACATGGACGCCTGCTATAGCGGTCGACAAATGCGGTCCGTCGTTCGGCTGAGGTGGAGGCACACAGCTCCCGATATACTGTCCGCATATACAGTAGTTCGTTAAAATTAGGCAATGCTACGCTGACAGGGATGGCAGTCACAGGCTTTGTTTTGAGCGGCATTGAGTTCATTCAGGGCTGTGCCTATGCGAAATCTTAGTGGTGTCGAGAGGAGTGGAGACCGGCCGCCTCTCCTGGTTTAACTTTGTGCAAAAAAAAATGCTACAGTTGTGGCCTGCACAGACTCGTATGGATAACGGTCAATGAGTAAGATAAGAATATCGAGTGTTTTCAGTGGCCTCGGAGTTCCAAAGAATACTTACGTCGCTCAAGAGTCCGGCTATTTCGAGAAGCTGTTACGACAAGGAATAAATGAGGGAGGCACTCTTTGCCTAGTAACCGGTTCTTCTAAAACGGGTAAAACCACACTGTACAACAATGTGCTATCAAGCATGGACAAGGTATCCTTATTGGTACGTTGTGACAAATCTCTTACCTCTCAAGAATTTTGGGCAAAACCTCTTGAATCAATTGACTTCAATCGGATTAAAGAGACATCCAGATCGTCAGAGCGCGAGACTGAAGCCTCAGCAAAAGTTGGTGGAACGATTGGTTGGGCGTGGCTCGCGGGTCTAATTGGAGAAGTCTCGCTAGGCATCAAAGACAAAAAAACCGAAGTAGAAATTCGAGAACGAATTTTGTCAAAGCCATCGACCAATCACTTGATCCCTCTTCTAAAAAACTCAAATGCCGTTTTGGTTGTCGAAGATTTTCATTACCTTCAAGAAGAAGTACAAAAAGAAGTTTTCCAGCAGTGGAAAGCTTTTACCGACGAGCAGGTTTCTGTAATTGTTGTTGGCACAACACACCATGGAGTTGATCTTGCTTATGCAAACCAAGATCTGGTTGGTCGTATACAGCAAGTAGACTTGAAACGCTGGATAGACTCTGATTTGTCTATGATCGCATTAAAAGGATTCAATGCTCTCGGCCAGAATCCCCCCAGAGAAATGATCAACTTCGTCTCACAGGAGTGCGCCGGACTTCCCATACTAATGCAGCAGACGTGCGGCCAATTATTCTCTGATAAAGAAATTGAAGAACTGGGTCGGGGTGAAGTAGTATCCTTTAATATGGCCAACGCGAGAAGCGCGCTTTTTAATGTTGCAACAACTAGGTACCGGCAGTATGAAACATGGTACACGCGGCTAAAAACCGGCCCTAGAATCGGGGCTCGTAAGTATGAAACCTATGAACTACTGCTTGCTCTATTTACACAGGACCCCCCGACATTTCAGTTGTTGCGTCATGAGATCGACCAGCGGTTAGCAAGTGTGGGACTGGAACCGTGTAAAGTTCCTCCGCAAGCATCTATAAATAGTACCTTAAAGGCCCTCGCAAAATTTCAGGCAAAAAATGGCTTTTCTCTTTTAGAGTGGAGCGAAAAAGATCAGGCGATTTACGTTCTGGAACCTGCATTTCTCTTTTACCTACGCTGGCGGCAGCGAAAGACAGATATGCCGACTATCTTCGAGTCCGTCATCATGGCTTTGCTAAAGTGGGGCTATGATCAGTATAAAACGAAGCCGGCGCCCGTCACTCAAAGCACTACTGAACCAACTCTGAACATCTTGCCATACGAACAGCCATCTAACCCCGAAGACGGCGACAAAAAAAAATGATAGCGTACAAGTATAGGAACGACGGCCTTAGAAGCTTGGACATCATAAGGTCGAGAAAGATCTATTTTCCACTTGCCAAGCAATTAAATGACCCACTAGATTCCCAGATTGATATTGATCAGGAGTATATGAGAGTTGTTGAGCTGTACCGCCCAAGTCATAGCGAAGAATATCTAAGAAAATCTTTCTGTAAACACATGCTTAATCAGCATGAGTTTTTCGACAAAAGGGGCCGTAATGTCGGCCTTAATGGTGCGATGCAGTGGTTCATTTCTCAATTAGGGATTTTTCCCTATCAGCGAGTCCCACTGATGCCCTTTTGTGGTCACATTATGGTGGAGCACACACTGGATTTTGCCTGGAGTTTGACACCGACTTTATAATGGCTGAGGAGATATTCATGCGTTCCTTGGTCACTTATGCAACAGTGCCTACCTATCAGGCCCTGTTCGAACGGCTAGCCCAAGAACTTAGTGAATTCGCAAGACCTTGGGAGGTTGGAAATGAATACCCTCCTGAAACTGGCGATAAGTTTTACATTCACCAGCTATCAGAATTAATGGATGCTAATCTTCTTTTCAAATCGGAAAAATGGAAGTACGAGGAAGAGTACAGACTAGTAGCCAACAAGTCCGGCGAGATCAGTTTTCCTGCGGAAGCGCTCCGCTCGGTAATTTTTGGCGTTAACGCTGACTTCAAACTAATTCAATCAGTCGAAGCTTTGCTCAAGCACCCGAATTACAGTCACGTGACTTCAAAATATGTCCGTCATACTGCCGACAGCTTTGAATTCGAGCTAGTGAATTTTCCACGCCTCTAATGAAACTCGATCACATCACCTGATCTCATGAGGTTATTCCTCTCAATTTGTGAGACGTATTCGTTGCCACTACTGAACTTCGAGAGAACGCGAAAACATCTCGAGCATTCGGAAGCAGTCCTGGCGAATTAATGTGTACTGCAAGCTGATTATTTATATCTTGCATCAGGTCAAGGATGTCGCAGACGATTTTGAATATATTCATCAATTCTGATCCGACCCGATTTTTCGGCGCTTGAAGACGCTGACTTACACCCACTACGCTCTCACGCATCCCTTCAATTAGCTCCTGCATATCGCCACCCACCGTGGTGCTATGCTTCTGACTTACAGATAGGTTGAGATCCCGGCCGGTCGCTTGGTGCAGATCGTCCACCGCCGCCAGGCTCACAGATCCGCCCGACATCATCTTGAGCGCGCCCATCACCTCGATCTTTTTCACACGACCTACGGTCTCGGTCGAATGGTCGTCCACCGCCCGCGTGTGGCTCTGGAACTGCTCGCGGTTGTCCAGGGCTTCGACTTCGCGCTCAATCGCCTGATCTCGGATCTTGCAATCGGTCTGGCGCAGCCAATTGCCGTCGGCGTCGACGCGTTGCTGGGCTGCCTCGCTGTGCTGCCACACCTAATCCCCCTTCGACACCTTGGGCATGCTCAACCCCTGCGGCAAGATCGATTGAATGTAGGACTTGTTCGGTAGGCCGTAGACGAAGTACACCACGACCCGCGTTCCTTCTTCCGGAAACGCATAAATACCCATTTCTTCGCTGCCGGCGGGCAACGGCAACGGACCACCGGTGAGCATCGGCATGGACGGGTCTGGTTCATCGTCGAAACCAAGCAACTCGATGCCTACGGCGTAGCGTGGACGGAAATTTTCGCACAGTCCAACGTCCGCCGGCGCGTCGGCCACAGCGATGACTCTGGCAAATCGCGGCAGGTGATAGCCACCGGTGAGTTCGGGGAATTGGCGCTCTACAGCGCGGCGGATTGCCCCGTCCATCGGATGGCCATCTGGTCATTGGTGAGTACGACCTTGGTGATACGCTTGCTGTTGTTGATCGTTGCACCTGCCCGCAACCCGGGAAGGGCCGCGACCATCGCGCTTTGGTTGCCCTGGTAGCCTTCGAACAGCTCCGTGGGGATTTGTAGCGGCGCGCGTGCGCCAAAAAAACTGCCAGCCCAACTGCTGGCGAAAACATCACCGTTGCCCAACTAGTGCTAGGTGAAATCGGGAGTGCTGAACACTCGGGCCAAACTGTCCATAGCCTGGTAACCGGAGGCGAGGCTGTAGAAATACGGCGCCTTCACGCTAGCATAAGGCCGATCCGGTACACGAAAGCGCAGCCCGGTCTGTTCGCTGACCTGGGCCAACACGGCGCGCAGATCTACACGCAGCGTCAACGGCAACCGGTTGGCCAGCACGGCGGCCAGCTCACAGTAGAACAGCGCCTGTTCGACCGCGTTGGCGGCCGTGCAGCGCTCGACGTAGCCGATAAAGTGCCGTTGCAGCGTGCCCTTGTTGTAGCCGATGTCCAGCATTATCAGCCCTTTCAGCGGCACAGGGGATTGAACTATGAAGTTGGCCCGGCCGGGGCTGTTAGCGTCCAGCCTGACGTCATTACTTGATGAGAGCGACAACGCACTTGCACGAAACTGTCGCTCACTGTCTTTGCACGACACGGCCAATCACCAGCATAGCCGGGCATCGCAGGTGTTTGCCGCTTATGGTACGTTACCGTCGCATTCAGACCGTTGCCGCCTCGGGGCACCAAATCAGAAAAAAGACCTTCGCGAAGGTCTTTTTTTTTGCCTGCGATTCGGCATCCTTCCTGCTCAGGAGCGGCCGCTGGCCATGAACAACCCAGCGCTGCCGACGCCGTATCCGTTCACCGTCACCTATTCAGTGGTACCCAGGCATTCGATATATGGCTCAAGGGGCACCGTGTCGCTCGCAGCCTTGGCGACCTCTGCAGCAAAATCGACTGTTGCCCCCACCTTCTCTTGAACTGTACCTCCCGCCGCTCACCTGATGCGCCTACCCTTGGAATCAACACAAAGGAGCAGTCGTCATGCCGGATGCAGCCAACCTCTACCTGTTCGTCATTGCCGCGGCATTGCTGCTGATCGTCCCCGGACCGAACATGGCGTTCGTCACAAGTCACGCCCTTGCCCATGGCTGGCGGGCCGGGGTGGCGGCCGCGCTGGGCATTTCGCTGGCGGATTTGATCATGACGCTGCTGGTCAGCGCAGGCATGGGTGCTGTCGTCATGAGTTGGGCTCCTGCTTTCGACTTGTTGCGGTTGGCGGGTGCGTGCTATCTGTTGTGGATGGCTTGGCAAGCGTTGACGGCGCCAACGGCTCAAAGCGCTGCACCACGTCCGCTGGGCTCGACCCGGAAGGTATTCATTCGCGCCACGCTCAATAGCTTGTTGAACCCCAAGGCCCTGCTGTTCTTCATGGTGTTCCTGCCGCAATTCGTCACGGTCGGCAACGCAAGCGTAGTCGTCCAGCTCTCTGTGCTGGGCATGCTGCTCGCCTTGATTGCCCTGGTTTTTCACTGCGTGCTCGCGCTGTGTGCCGCAACGCTGCGTAAACGGTTGAATGGCGGTCCGGCGTTGAGAAGGTGGGGCAGCTATGGCTTCGCGGGCATGATGACGGCACTGGCCGCACGACTTTTATTTCTTGAGCGCCCCCTATGATCTTCCTTCAACACCTCAGCAAAACAGGCATCAGGTTCAACCTACTGGCACTATAAAAGCCCCTACCTGATCCACCCCCGCGAACACGGAGTTCCGCCCTTCACATGAGCAATGCCTACCGTACATTCTTCGCAACCCCAGGCGTCGTGGCGCTGATCGTGGCCGGCTCGATGGCCAGGCTTCCGCAAGCCATGGTCGGGCTGGGCCTGATTGCCATGCTTGCACAGGAAACGGGCCGCTACTGGGTGGCGGGTGCGGTAGCGGGCACTTATACCCTGACCAGCGCCATACTCGGGCCGAAGATCTCGAAGCTGGTTGATCAGCGCGGCCAGCGCAAGGTGCTGGCGCCGATCGCGACGTTCAGCATTGGCATGCTGCTGGCCTTGATCGGTGCCGTGTACTGGCATGTGCCGCTTCCGGTGCTGTTCGTGCTGGCAGCCATGGCAGGTGTGCTTCCCAGTTTCGGGGCGATGATCCGCGCGCGCTGGGCCTATCTGTTTCGCGGAAAGCCGCAGCTGCACGCCGCGTATTCCCTGGATACGGTGCTGGTGGAATTCACCTTCATCGTCGGCCCGCCGCTGTCCATCGCCTTGAGCAGCGGTCTGTTTCCTCAAGCCGGACCTTTGGTGGCCGCCGTGCTGCTGGCCGTCGGCGTGGTCGCCTTCCTGCGCCAGCACGAAACCGAGCCACCGCCGATACCGGCCGTCAAAGGCCACTCCAGCTCTCCCATGCGCATTCCTGCCTTGCGGATCATCGTCGTAGCGATGCTGGCGCTGGGCGTGCTCGGCGGGTCGGTCGACGTCGCGGTGGTCGCTTTTGCCAAGGAGGCCGGCTGGGCGGCTGCTGCCAGCTTTGTCCTGGCAGGCTTCGCGGCGGGGTCGATGGTCGCCGGGATCACCTTCGGAGCGGTCAGGAGTGGGCTACCGTTCGAAACCCAATTGCTGATCGGCGCGGTATTTACCGCCGTGGCGACGACACTGCCGATCTTTGCGCCCAATGTGTACTGGCTCACCGGATTGCTGTTCATCACCGGCATGTCGTTCGCGCCGACGCTGATCGTGGTGATGAACATCGGCACGAAAATCCTGCCGCCCGGAAAGATCACCGAAGGGCTGACCTGGTTGAGTACAGGCGTCAGTGTCGGCATTGCAATGGGCGGCGCGACTGCCGGCCTGGTCATCGACCACTTCGGCACCCGTGCCGGATTCGGCGTCGCCATCGGCGCCGGCTTGCTGATGCTCACCGCCGTGCTGACAGGCCTGCGCACGCTCCAGGCAAGTTCGGCGAGCGAGGTGATCGTGCCAGGCTGATGGGTACGTCAGAGAATGCAACGGGCTCGAAAGAAATCGGAAATATGGCCACGATATTTATCTGCTTATTCTCTTGAGAACTGCGTACCATCGAGCTTTCGGGATACCCCGAAATCGGAAAAAAAATCGGAAAAAGAGAGCTGCAAATGAGTTCGCCATTCGTTTCCGGAAATCACTGGCTTGAGCCCATCATGCCTTCACCGGATTTCCCGCCGTCGCTGATGCACATGGCCGAACAACTACCCTTTCAGGCGGGCAAGCTTTGCGGTGTGCTGCCTACTGAAAGTGCAAGGCGAATCGGTGGACTCATGCGCATCACCAGCAGCTACTACAGCAACCTCATCGAAGGGGAATACACAGAGCCTGCTTCATTATCCGCGAATGCCCCGCGGCGCAATCCAAAGGTGCTGACCGAGCTCGCTGTCAGCCATATCGGAGCGCAGGAGGCTCTTGAGCGACTGCTTCGAACGCCTCGTGGGTCCACAATGGAGTGGGCTGGAATGTTTGCCCCCTCATTGGTCGCACGGGTGCATCGGCGCCTGTTCGCCGGTGCCGGTCAGGCAGAGCTGGCCTTGACCGACGGTCGTGAACTTGTGCCTGGGCAACTACGAAATGTAAGCGAAAAAAACGTTATGGTAGGTGATCACTTCGCGCCAGCCTGGCAATCCATTTTACCGATGATGAGCCGCCTGCAAACCGTATATGGGCGCATAGGTGATCAGCGTACACGCTTGCTCGGGGCGTTGGCTTATCATCACCGCTTGGCGTTTGTTCATCCATTCGAAGACGGCAATGGTCGCGTCGTGCGGATGCTCACGCACCTTCAACTGGCAAAACTTGGCCTGGTTTCGCCATTGTGGTCGTTGTCTCGCGGTCTGGCGCGCCAGCAAGATGAATACTATCGTCGACTCCGCTCAGCCGATCAGCCGCGCAGGGGTGATCTGGACGGTCGAGGACAACTCACACAGTCGGGGTTACTGGAGTTCGTCGAATTCATGTTGCAGGTCTGTCTCGATCAAATGAAGTACATCGAGCACGCCATGGGGATGGCGACATTGCGCCAGCGACTTGAGCGCGCCATCGCTTTCGAGCCTCGTTTCGAACAGGCTGGAATAAAGCAGGAGGTGGCGCGCGCGCTACACATCTTGCTGACCCACGGCGAGGTGTCGCGGTCTGACTTCAAGATTTACACAGGTCTTCATGATCGAGTCGCCAGTGGCCAATTGAACAAACTGGTGACGCTGGGACTTGTAGATGCACCTTCAGTCAAATCGCGACAGCTATACCCAGGCCTTCCCGTTTGGTTTGCGCAATTGTTGTTCCCTGATCTGCATCGACGGTTCGACCAATAACGCATCGTTGTATCCAGCACCCATCTGCAGACCGTACAAGCCATCAACGAACAGAACGTCGCAGACCTTCACGCCCCTGTCACATCCCCACGCTTACATAGCCCTTTCTCTTTCACAGGGCTATGTCATGAGCATGTTCGACCTCAAGCGCCGTCGTCTTGTCCAGGCCGTGGGTGCGGGTTTTCTGCTGCCGGGGCTGGCGCCGGCGGTGATCGCCTCGGTCAAGGACCGGCCACAACTCACCGACGGCGTACAGTCCGGGGACCTGTTGGGCGACAAGGCGATGGTCTGGAGCCGGTGCGACCGCCCGGCGCGGATGGTGGTGGAATGGGATACACGCAGCATGTTCACCAACCCGCGCCGACTGGTCTCGCCATTGGCCGACGCCGGCACCGACTTTACCGCGCGGGTAGAGCTCAATGGCTTGCCAGTGGATCAGGCGATCTTCTATCGGGTGCAGTTCGAGGACGCGCAGACCGGCGTCAGCAGCGAGCCGTGGTTCGGTCATTTGCGCAGCGAGCCTTCGCAGCGTCGTGACATCCGTTTCGTGTGGAGCGGCGACACCGTGGGCCAGGGCTTTGGCATCAATCCGGACATTGGCGGCATGCGTATCTACGAAGCCATGCGCCTGCGCTTGCCGGATTTCTTCATCCACAGCGGCGACACCATTTACGCCGACGGGCCGGTGCCGGCCACGGTGACCACGGAAAATGGCCGCGTGTGGCGCAACATCACCACCGAAGCCAAGAGCAAAGTGGCGGAAACCCTGGATGAGTACCGCGGCAACTACCGCTACAACCTGATGGATGAAAACGTGCGCCGGTTCAACGCCGAGGTGCCGCAGATCTGGCAATGGGACGACCACGAGGTGACCAACAACTGGTCGCCCAGCAAGCAGCTCGACGAGCGTTACCAGAACCGCGACATTCGCCATCTGGTGGGCAACGCCCGTCAGGCGTGGCTCGAGTACACCCCCATGCGCCTGCAACGTGCCGACAACGGCGGGCGTATTTACCGCAAGCTCAGTTACGGGCCGATGCTGGACATTTTCGTGTTGGACATGCGCAGCTACCGCAGCGGCAACGATGACAATCTGGCGCCCACGCCCGAAGCACGCACGGCGTTTCTCGGGCAGGCGCAACTGGACTGGCTCAAGTCCGGGCTCAAGGGATCGCAGGCACAGTGGAAAGTCATCGCCGCCGACATGCCCATCGGTCTGGGTGTTCCAGATGGAGAAGTCAGCCCCGGCGTTGGCCGCTGGGAGGCGATCGCCAACGGCGATGACGGCGCTGCCAAGGGCCGCGAGCTGGAAATCGCCGAGCTGCTGGGTTTTCTGCGCCAGCAAAAAATCGCCAACACCGTCTGGCTCACGGCCGATGTGCACTATTGCGCAGCCCATCACTACCACCCCGACCGCGCTGCGTTTCAGGACTTCGAACCGTTCTGGGAATTCGTCGCCGGACCGTTGAATGCCGGCAGTTTCGGGCCCAATCCGCTCGATGCCACGTTCGGTCCGCAAGTGGTTTTCCAGAAAGCGCCGCCTGCGCAGAACACTTCGCCATTCGCGGGCTTCCAGTTTTTCGGCGAAGTGCAGATCGAGGGCTTGAGCGGGGAAATGACCGTGCAACTGCGCGATCTCGACGGCGTGGTGGTGTTCGAAAAGAAACTGCAGCCGGCCTGATCGGTTGCACCGCTAGCGCCATGGCAGACGATTTGCGGTGCGACGGCTCAGCCAACAAGGCCCGGCAGCACCAGGCTCGCGCCCAACCCGATGAGCGCGGTGCCGATCACGCGATCGACGAGGTGTTGCTTCTCCAGCATCCGGCGCCGCAATGGCCCGGACGAAAAGAACAGCGCCACGATGCTGAACCAGACCCAGTGCGAGAACGACATGAACAGGCCGTAGGCAAAGTTCGTCGTCATCGAACTGCCCGCTTGCACGACCTGGCTGTAGGTCGCCACCACGAACAGCATCGTCTTGGGATTGAGTGCATTGGTGAAGAAGCCTGTTCGAAAAGCGCTCCACAAGGACGGCGTCTCGCCTCCAACGTTGGCCAGGGCCAACTTGGAGGTGTTGAGCAACGAGCGCACCCCCAGGTAAATGAGATAACCGGCACCCAGCCATTTCATGGCCATGAATAACAGGGGCGATTGCGTGATGATCACGGCAATACCAAACACGGTGTAGAAAACATGCACCTGTACACCGCAGGCAATGCCCAATGCCGCGATCAGTCCACTGCGCCGTCCATAGGCATAACTGTTGCGCGTGACCATGGCGAAGTCGGGGCCTGGGCTGATGACAGCCAATACGGTAATCAGGGCTACTGCCAGTAATTCGTTCATGACCACATTCCGTCAACGTTTCTTGAAAGTAACGACCAGTACATCGCGGTGGGCAGGTCGATCGGGGTGTATCGGGATGATGGCGCTGACACCGTGCCGGACCTGTGCGTCATTGAGCAGGGCAGCTTCCAGCTCATGGATCATCGAATGCCTGGCCAGCAGCCGCTGGTCGTTATCGTAGATGGACGTTTCCCCCTCCACGACATTGACCCTGTTGACCATCAGCATGAATACAAAGTCGACGCCGTCCCGGTGCACACCTTCGGGCGTGGGAGAGGCGGCTCCCGCAGACGCATCGATGCGGAACTGATGGACTTCGATATGCCATGCGCAGTGTGGCGCCAGCACATTGAAGCAGGCGCAACACAGATCCATCACCGCCGAAAAAACCAGGCCTTCGCAGAGCTCGGTCGGGATCCGGGCAAAGTGCCGGACAATGCCGCCATTGAGTGGGTTGTGCACAGTGGTCTGGTAATGCGGTTGGTGAGGACTGGGTTGCCAGTGGCGACTGCCCTGCTCGGTGAAGAAGGTGGCGTAACGCCGGAAGCGATAGGTACCACCGTCGCCCATGAACGCGTCCTGGTCCAGATGACCCCATGAGAGTCGGAAGTCTTCCCAGCCCTGGACGAAGCCGGGTACGGCACTGTTCAGCAAGGTTGCCACCATGGGCGGTTGCAGAAAAACAAACCCATTGCGGTTTACGGTATCGCAGACTTCGGCGATCAGTGGCGTATAAAGCTGGGGAGCAAGATTGCCAATGGGCACTGCAAGCTTATGAATATTGTCCATGGATTTTCTCCATTTTATTGGTCAGGTCGCCAGAATCCTCGGCAACGAGCGCCATCATGGAGTTTTGCCTGGGCTGGAAAAAACGATTTATAGTCATCGAAACCTGTGAGATTTCGTTGCCCGTATGAGCCTCCCGCCCCTCGCCTCCTTCCGTTTTTTCAACGCTGCCGCACAGACGCAGAGCTTCATCAAGGCCGCCGAGCAACTGCACGTCACGCATGGCGCCGTGAGCCGCCAGATACGCTCGTTGGAAGAAGCATTGGGCGTGGAGCTGTTCGATCGACGCAACCGTGCGGTGTTTCTCAACCATGCCGGACGTCTGCTCCATGAGGTGACCCAACCAATGTTCGAGCAGCTGGAACAGGCGGTGCGTCAGGTACAGCAGAAAGCCGGCGAAGACATTCTGGTGTTGTCCTGCGAGCCGACCATCGCAATGAAATGGCTGATTCCACGCCTGCCCGCCTTCAACAAGGCGCATCCGGACATCCAGATTCAACTGCTGGCAGCGGGCGGGCCGATCGATTTCTCTCGGTGCAGCGCAGACCTGGCCATCCGACGCGATGATTTCCACTGGGATGACTCAGTGCACAGCAGCGCGCTGTGCCCCGAATGGGTAGGCCCGGTGTGCGCACCCAGCCTGGCCGGGCCGGCCAGTCGATTGCGCGGCGTGCACCTGCTTCGCAGCCGGACACGACCGGCGGCCTGGGAGCAGTGGTTGCGTCTGGTGCACAAAGCGGCCTGCGACGTCACGACGGTCGATTACGAACACTTCTACTTGTGCGTTCAGGCGGCTACCGCAGGGCTGGGCGTGAGCATGGCGTCGATGATGATGGTCGAAGAAGAACTGGCATCGGGCCAACTGGTCGCACCGTTCGGCTTCGTACGCGATGGGTCCGGGTATTTCCTGCTGTCGGCGCGGTCGAGCGAAGAAAGCCGGAAATGCAGGGTGTTTCGTCAATGGCTGGAGACCCAGGCGCAGGCATCGGTGGCCCAAGGGCTGCACGGCACGCCGGCCGAGACCCTCTGATCGGCTTCGTCTGGTCCTGCACGAATTAACTGCCGCCTCACCCACCTTGCGCTACGCTTTGTCTTATAACGCCCATCGAGGCTGGTTGGGCGTTCCGCTGTTCCATCAGCCTGGCGAATACAGCAGCGCTGGCATGCGTGCGAGGGGCGAACATGAAAAACCTTGGCGACATTCTGCAAATCAAGAACCTGACCGAAAGACTCCAGACCATCCTTCCATCGACGGCTGCAAAGGGCTACCTGCAAGGGGCCGGCTCCTTCGACAAGGGGCGGCCAGACTACCCCAAAGAGCTCGACAACTGGCTGCGCGAGACCATTCAGATCAAGCCGCACAGCAAATGGGACCCACCCCACACGACAGTACTCGACCTGGGTTCAGGCACCGGCAAATTCATTCCACGGCTGATCGAGGCCGGGGCCGAGGTCTTCGCCGTGGAGCCGGTTGCGGCCATGCGCGAACAGCTGGAACACAACTGGGGCGACAAGCCCTATGTGAAGATCCTGGAGGGCGCCGCCGAAGAGATTCCGCTCAAGAGCGGATCCGTGGATGCCGTGGTCTGTGCACACTCCTTCCATTGGTTCGCCAACGCTGCCAGCATGGCGGAAATCTACCGCGTACTGAAACCCAGAGGACGTCTGGGCATGATCTGGAACCTGCGCGATACCAGCCACGACTGGGTGCGCCAGATCGCGGACATCGTGAGCGAAGTGGCTGGAGACAGCCCACGGTTCTATACCCAGAAATGGCGGGAAGTGTTCCCTCACAATGGGTTCACACCCCTGGTGGAGAAGCAGTTCACCCACACCTACAGAGGTACGCCGGAGGACGTCATTCTCAATCGCGTGCGCTCCATCAGCTTCATCTCTGCTCTTCCCCCCGAGCAGCAGGAACCTATCTATCGGAAAGTTCGCGAGATCATCGCTACCCATCCCGATCTCAAGGACAAGCAAGAGATCACCGTGCCCTACAACACGGTGGCCTTTCACACGGTCAGGTTTCTCTAGCGCCTGTAGCGAGCGGGCGGGGCCGGTCAGTGCACCGGCGTCAGCCCGCTTTCCTCGATAGCCAGCCGGGCCGCCGGCGTGCTCAGGTACTGCAGCAACGCTGCGGCCTCTTCGGGGTGTGCGCTGGTACGTGTGACACCACCTGAATACAGGGTCATTTTCTGCACCGCATCGGGAATCAGACCGACGATGTCTATCCCCGGTACCGCCTTGAGTTCGCTGAGCTGCTGAAACCCCAACTGTACATCGCCCCGAGCGACAGCCGCGCCCACTGGTTCGTTGTCGACCAGGCTGCTTTTGTCGCGAAGCTGCTCGGTGAGCTTCATGCGTGGAAACAACAGGTGTGACAGGTACAGGCCGCTGGTGCTGTTGGAGTAGGCGAGCGAACGAGCGTCGAGCAGCGTCTTGCGGAAGGCGTCGACGCTGCCGATGTCCGGCTTGGCCTCGCCCTGGCGGACGGCCATGGCGATGAACGACTTGCCGACATCCACCCGCGGCTCGCGCTGCACTTCACCCAATTGAATGAGTTTGTTCAAGGCCGCGTCTTCGGTGAGCACCAGGTCGGCACGCTCGCCGCGCTCCAGTCGGCTGGAGATCGCCATGGGGTTGTCGCCGATGGCGGGTGAAGGCAACACGGTGACTTTGACCCCAGTGGCCTTTTCATATTCGACGACGATGGTCTGCATGGCGCTGACCACACCACCGGAGCCGAGCAACGACAGCTGAACCGGTGGGGGCGCTTTCTGCGCATGGGCGGCGCTGGAGCCGAGTAATACACAAGCCAGCAGAGCGCTGGTGAGCCGTTTGGTCATGACAATATGATCCTGAAACTGAAGATGAAGCCTGGCCGATGACTGGCCAGAGGCGAAGCGAACGAGTGCGATGAAGGTCAACCGCCTCGCGAGGAATGATCAGTTTACGCGTAATCGGCCAAAAGCCAGGATCAGGTTGCCATTTAAAAAGGTGTTCTCGGGCAATTGCAACTTGGCGAAACAATTTCTGCGTGCAGTCGAGCTCTCATCCTAACCGTAGGTCTCCAGATGCATTGGCAGGATCTGTGGGGTAACTGTCATTTACCCCCAGACAATCCAGACCGATCATGCCTGCTCCAGACTGGAGTGAACCTATGCCCAACGCCCTGCCTCCCGAGTTGCAGATTTTCGACCGTCCTCTGCACGTGGTCATCCTGCTGTATCCCGGTATCGAGATCCTCGACTTCGCCGGACCCTATGAAGTGTTCAGTGTCGCCACTCGCATAGCCTTGCGCGACGGCCTGAGCGCCCATCCGCCGTTCCTGGTCAGCACCGTCGCCGCCAATCGCGGATTGCTTGCTGCGCGCTACGATCTGCGGGTGCAACCCGACGCACAGTTCGATGACGAACTGCCCTGCGACGTTCTGATTGTGCCTGGAGGTGTGATCGACCAGCCCGTGAACGACCCGGACACTCTGGACTGGATACGCCGAATGGCGTCGAGGACCGGCTTGCTGACGTCGGTGTGCAGCGGGGCGTTGATTCTGGCGAAGGCTGGCCTGCTGCAAGGACACAGCGTGACCACCCATTGGGCCGACATCCAGGAACTCCGTGAAGGCTACCCGGACCTGGACGTGCAGGAAAATGTACCCTATGTCGACGCCGGCAGCCTGGTCACCAGTGCCGGGATTTCCGCCGGTATCGACATGAGCCTGCATCTGGTGGCGAGGCTGCTGGGCGGTGATGCAGCGCGGATCACCGCCCGCCAGATGCAGTACGACTGGCGTGACCTGCCAGGCTAGGAACGATCAGCCTTGTCGGCCCTGAACATCTGGCGGATGCCACGCACGGCCTGGCGGATGCGATCCTGGTTTTCGATCAGGGCAAAGCGCACATGATCATCGCCATAGTCACCGAATCCGATGCCGGGTGAAACGCAGACCTTGGCTTCGGCCAACAGCTTCTTGGCGAATTCGAGCGAGCCAAGATGGGCGTAGGCCTCGGGAATCTTGGCCCATACGTACATCGAAGCCTTGGGGTTTTCCACCATCCAGCCAAGCTCGTGCAGGCCCTTGACTAACACGTTGCGACGCTGGCGGTATTGCTCGGCGATGTCCTTCACACACTGTTGATCGCCTTCGAGCGCAGCGATGGCCGCCACCTGCAAAGGCGTGAACGTGCCGTAGTCGTGGTAGCTCTTGATCCGCGCCAGCGCGTTGACCAGTTCGGGATTGCCGACCATGAAGCCGATTCGCCATCCGGCCATGTTGTAGCTTTTGGACAGGGTGAAGAACTCGACGGCGATGTCTTTGGCGCCCGGCACCTGCATGATCGAGGGCGCCTTCCAGCCGTCGTAGACGATGTCGGCGTAGGCCAGGTCATGCACCACCAAAACGTCGTAGCGCTTGGCGAGTGCCACCACCCGCTCGAAGAAATCCAGTTCCACGCACTGCGCGGTCGGGTTGGAAGGAAAGCCCAGGATCATCATCTTCGGCTTGGGAATGGATTCGCGAATCGCCCGTTCCAGCTCATTGAAGAAATCCACACCGGGCACCAGCGGCACCGAGCGCACCTGGGCACCGGCGATCACTGCACCGTAGATGTGAATGGGGTAGCTGGGGTTGGGCACCAGAACGGTATCGCCCTGGTCGAGGGTCGCCAGCATCAGGTGGGCCAGGCCCTCCTTCGAACCGATGGTAACGATGGCTTCGTCTTCAGGGTCGATATCGACCTGGTAACGGTCCTTGTACCAGCGCGAGATGGCCCGGCGCAGCCGCGGGATGCCACGCGAGGTGGAATAGCCGTGGGTGTCTTCGCGCTGGGCCACGGTGACCAGCTTGTCGACGATGTGGGGCGGCGTGGCGCCGTCGGGATTACCCATGCTCAGGTCGATGATGTCTTCGCCGCGCCGACGCGCAGCCATCTTCAATTCGGCAGTGATGTTGAATACATAAGGGGGGAGACGATCGATGCGCGCAAAGCGGCGCGGGCGAACAGGTTCGGCCATGACTTCCTCGGAGACGTAAGCGCCCGGAACCGTCCGAGCGACGTTGGCCACTGCGGTGGCCAGGTCGAACGATAATCGGGCCGATGCGGGGCTGTAAAGCGGAATATGCGGCGAGCCCTTCGCGGGCAGAGCCCGGTTCCACAAGAGTCCCTGTGGGAGCGGGCTCTGCCCGCGAAGGCCGCACCACGGACCCAACCTCTGCCCAAAAAAAAGCCCCGGATCTATTCGACCCAGGGCGTTTTCATCGCTTCAGCAGGATCAGTGCGCGTAAGTCAGCAACAACTCACTGGGCACCTTGAAATCCAGCGACATCATCACGCTCAAGGCAGTGATGGTGAAGATCGAGAACACGAACAGCTTGCGCGCCCACACTCGATCATCAACCGCCTTGTAGCCGGTCCAGGCCATGTACAACCAGTACATGCCCATGGCCGCCGCCACTGCCAGATAGCTCATCCCGGCATAGCCACCCAGGGTCAGCATCAGCGTCGCCAGCAGGAAAGCCAGGATGTAGAGGAGGATGTGCTTCTTGGCCACCACGATACCGCGCTTCACCGGCAACACCGGAATCGAAGCTGCCAGGTAATCATTGAAGCGGAAGATCGCGATGGCATACGAATGAGGCATCTGCCACAGACTGAACATCACCAGCAGCGTCAACGCCGCCAGGTCGAAGCTGTTGCTGACTGCCACGTAACCGATCACCGGAGGCATGGCACCGGACAGGCTGCCGACCAACGTACCGTGCACCGACTTGCGCTTCAGATAGAGGCTGTAGAAGCCCACATAGATCACGAAGCCGATGAGGCCGCACAACGCCGCCAGAGGATTGGCCAATGCGTACAGCATGACCATCCCGGCGACCCCGAGCAGTGTGGCGAAGATCAATGCGACCTTCACCGAAATCTGCCCCTGGACCAATGCGCGGTTCTTGGTGCGCTCCATCTTCACGTCGATGTCGCGGTCGATGCAGTTGTTGAATGCGCAGCCCGATGCCACTACCAGCGATGTACCGATCACTGTAGCCAGGAACAGCCCAATGTCGACATGCCCTTGAGAGGCCAGGAAGAACCCACCTGCCACGGAAAGCACGTTACCGAAAATGATCCCCGGTTTGGTGATTTGGATAAAGTGCTTAACGGACATGCCGGGTTCCTTACTTCGCCATCATGAAGTGATGGATGCTGAACATGATCCACAGCGACAGACCGACCAGGAACGCGATGATCAACGCCGAGAAGACGAAAGCGATCACGTTCCAGCGCTGCTCGGACGTGCGGTCCAGGTGCAGGAAGTAGACCAGGTGCACCAGCACCTGGATCACCGCGAAGATCATCACGATCCACAGGGTGGCTTCCTTGGACAAGGTGGGGAACATCACCAGGCCGAACGGAATCGCGGTCAGGATCACCGACAGCACGAAACCGATCATGTACGACTTGTAGCTGCCGTGGCTGCTACCGGCCGAAGTGGTATGAGGGTTTGCCATTTACAGAGCTCCCATCAGGTAGACGACGGTGAACACGCAGATCCAGACCACGTCCAGGAAGTGCCAGAACAGGCTCAGGCAGCTCATGCGCGTGTTGTTGGTTGCGGTCAGGCCTTTGGATTTGACCTGGGCGATCAGCACCGCCATCCAGATCAAGCCGCTGGTCACGTGCAGGCCGTGGGTACCGACCAGGGTGAAGAACCCGGTCAGGAAGCCGCTGCGCTGCGGGCCGAAGCCCTCTTCGATCAGCTTGTGGAACTCGTAGATTTCCATCGCGATGAAGCCTGCGCCCAGCAGGAAGGTCACGAACAACCACTTCATCACACCGCTTTTGTTGTTGCTGTGCAGCGCCAGCATGGCGAAGCCATAAGTGATGGAGCTGAACAGCAGCAGTGCGGTCTCGGCTGCCACGAAGGGCAGCTCGAAGATGTCGTGGCCCGACGGGCCACCGGCGACGTTGTTAACCAGTACTGCGTAGGCGGCGAAGATCGACGCGAACAGGATGCAGTCGGTCATCAGGTAGATCCAGAAACCGAAGACAGTCATGCTCCCGGAATCGTGATGATCGTGATCGTCGTGACCGTGCTCGTGTTCGTGAGCCACTTCCGCGTTTAAGGTTGCGTTAGACATTGTTTAAGCCTTCTCCACCGTGGAGTTCAGACGAGAATCAACTCGTGCAGCGTTTGCCAGGCGAGCCATGCGTTCACCTTCGATACGAGCGACTTCTTCAGCCGGTACGTAGTAGTCGATGTCGTCGTCATAGCTGCGCACGATCAGGGTGATGACCATGCCGGCCAGGCCGATCGCAGCCGCCCACCAGATGTGCCAGATGGCGGCGAAGCCCAGGATCAGACCGAAGAACGACATCAGCACGCCCATACCGGTGTTGCGCGGCATGTGGATCTGCTTGTAGTCCGCAGCGTTGGCAGTGGCTTCACCACGCTCTTTCATGCCCCAGTAAGCGTCCAGATCGGAAACCACTGGCTGCTCGGCGAAGTTGTAGAACGGTGGTGGCGACGAAGTCGACCATTCCAGGGTACGGCCATCCCATGGGTCGCCCGACACGTCCTGGTTCTTGTGACGATCGCGGATCGACACGAACAATTGCAGCAGCATGAAGCCGATACCGGCAGCGACGAACAGTGCGCCGACGAAGGCTACGTACAGCCATGGCGTCCAGTCCGGGTTGTCGGTGTGGTTCAGGCGACGGGTCATGCCCATGAAGCCCAGCACGTACAGAGGCATGAATGCCAGATAGAAACCTACCAGCCAGCACCAGAAGGAGTACTTGCCCAGGCGCTCGTTGAGCTTGAAGCCGAAGGCTTTCGGGAACCAGAAGGTGAAACCTGCCAAGTAACCGAATACCGCACCACCGATGATCACGTTATGGAAGTGAGCGATCAGGAACAGGCTGTTGTGCAACACGAAGTCAGCACCAGGCACCGCCAGCAGAACGCCGGTCATGCCGCCGATGCTGAAGGTCACGATGAAACCGATGGTCCACAGCATCGGAGTGGTGAACTCGATGCGGCCACGGTACATGGTGAACAGCCAGGTGAAGATCTTCACACCCGTCGGGATCGCGATCACCATCGTCATGATGCCGAAGAAGGCGTTGACGTTGGCACCCGAACCCATGGTGAAGAAGTGGTGCAGCCAGACGATGAACGAGAGCACTGTGATGGCAATGGTTGCCCATACCAGCGACACGTAACCGAACAGACGCTTGCGACAGAACGTGGACGTGACTTCCGAGAACACACCGAACGCCGGCAGGATCAGGATGTACACCTCGGGGTGACCCCAGGCCCAGAACAGGTTGACGTACATCATCGGGTTCCCACCAAGCTCGTTGGTGAAGAAGTGGAAGCCCAGATAGCGGTCAAGAGTCAGCATGAACAGTACAGCGGTGAGGATCGGGAACGATGCAGCGATCAGGACCGCGGTGCACAGGCAGTTCCAGGTGAACACCGGCATTTTCATCAGGGTCATGCCAGGCGCACGCATCTTGAGGATGGTGACGATGAAGTTGACGCCTGTCAGCAATGTACCCAGACCAGATATCTGCAGTGCCCAGATGTAGTAGTCGACACCAACCCCGGGACTGTACTGAATCCCGGCCAGCGGTGGATACGCGACCCAACCCGTCTTGCCGAACTCGCCGACCCCCAGGGAGATGTTGACCAGCAGCGCGCCGACCACGAACAGCCAGAAGCTGACCGAGTTCAGGAACGGGAAGGCCACGTCGCGTGCACCGATCTGCAACGGCACGACGATGTTCATCAGACCGATCATGAATGGCATGGCCATGAAGATGATCATGATCACACCGTGAGCGGTGAAGATCTGGTCGTAGTGCTCTGGCGGCAGGAAGCCGGTCGAGCCAGCGGTTGCGACCGCCTGTTGCGAGCGCATCATGATGGCGTCGGCGAAGCCACGCAACAGCATGACCAGGGCAACCGCGATGTACATGACGCCGATTTTCTTGTGGTCGACCGACGTGAACCACTCGGTCCACAGGTACGTCCACTTCTTGTAGTAGGTGATCAGACCGAACACCACCGCCCCGAGCAGCGCAACGACGGCAAGTGTCACCATCACTATCGGCTCGTGGAAGGGCACCGCTTCCAGACTAAGTTTACCGAACATCTTTTACTCCTCTGCCCCAGCAGCTGAATTCTTGCCCATGTCCATCCCTTCGTTCGAGGCTTGCTTCCCCTCGTGGCTGACGCCTTTACCTGGATTCATGCCTTCATACTTGTCGATGATGGTCTGGAACAGGTTTGGAACGTACGAGGAATACAGCTCGACCGGGTTTTTCTCGCTAGGTTTGGCCAGCGCTTCGTAGGTAGCTGCATCGAGCTGCTTAGGTGCGCTCTTCACTTCACTGACCCACGCATCGAAATCAGCCTGGGTCGTAGCGACTGCCTTGAACTTCATGCCGGTGAAGCCTGCACCGCTGTAGTTCGCGGAGATACCGTCGAACTCGCCGTTTTCATTGGCGATCAGGTGCAACTGCGTCTGCATGCCAGCCATCGCGTAGATCTGGCCACCCAGCTGCGGAATGAAGAACGAGTTCATGACCGAGTCGGAAGTGATGCGGAAGTTGACCGGTACGTTGGCCGGGAAGACGATCTTGTTGACCGTGGCAATGCCCTGCTCTGGATAGATGAACAGCCATTTCCAGTCCAGCGCCACGACCTGGATGGTGACCGGCTTGTGCTCGGAATCCAGCGGACGGTAAGGGTCCAGGTGATGAGTCGACACGTAGGTCACGTAGCCCAGCGCGATGATGATTAGCAGCGGGATGCCCCATACCACCATTTCGATCTTGGTGGAGTGCGCCCATTCAGGCGTGTAGGTGGCTTCCTTGTTGGAGGCACGGTACTTCCAGGCGAACGCGATGGCCATGACGATGACCGGGATCACCACCAGCAACATCAGCCCGGTGGCGATGTAGATCAGGTTGCGTTCGTCGATGCCCACCTGCCCTTTCGAGTCGATCAGGGTCCACTTGCACCCGCCGAGAAAAAGCATGCCTAAAAAGGGCAGTATGCCAAACAGTCTGGGGTAACGCTTTTTACTCATCTCACGACCTCTAGAGCAGCTTGCTTCAATGCAATTGTGTTTTGGTAGCCAACACTTCGACCTGCCAAGCGCCAGCATTTATATCGGGATTGAATACGGACATGCCAGGCTCGCAGTTGCTGCGGGGTGACAAGACCGGTCTGGAACGGTGCAGCTGTCATGACTTGTGCAACCCAGAGGATTGCAGACTCTTTCCCTTGAGTGCACGGACCACTCAAGGGTTCAGCCAAGCCGTACCAACGGTATGAAAAGTGCCTGCCAATGGTGCAAAAGCGCCACCGACCTGCCCTTTTTGAGGCACCGACCTGCTGAAATTTCCGCGATTGTAGTGAGCCCGTTACCCATTGACTACGACTAATCCAGCAACAGGTATTTCCAAATTATGCAACAATCCGACGCACTTTCAAAGCCTTGCGACACGATGTCGCACCCCTGAAAACCCTCGCCAAGGCCCGTATTTTAGGGGCTTTCGCGAAATCGCCGACCACAGGTTGTCGCATCTTCGCCGTTACACGCCGAAGGCGGAATCGACTTCCGGCACGAATAATGACGCGGCCGGCACCCCTGGCGCCATCAGGCGCGTGTTCGATTGCGATAGATGCCTACGGGTACAAGAATAGCCGTCATCACGAAAGCCACCAGCGCCCACTGCGCCAGCGACAGGCCGAGCACCGGCGGGTAAGGCGTGGAGCAGAACCCCTGAACCTGGAACACGCTGGGCATCAGGTCGGCCAAAGGCAAACCGTCGACGATGGGTTGCAGCGTGTCGAGACCGCAGCTCACCGAGGGGTTGGCCAACACCCACGCATGACGGCCGGCAGCCGCAATGCCACCTATGGCACTGAGCACTACCAGCCCTTCGCACACGGTCACACCGGTACGGCCGCGCATCGCCGCGCCGATGAATGCGAACAGGGCAATGAACAGCAGCGCATAGCGTTGCAGGATGCACAGCGGACAAGGCGCTTCGCCCAGGACGATCTGCATGTACAGCGCGCCGCCGATCAGGGACAGGCAGATCACGCCCAGCAATACCAGGAAACGTCGCTCGCGGTTCAGGCGCAGGTTGACTTCATTCATTGCAGCTTTCCCTTCACAGGTCAGAACGGGCAGGTTTTCGATGGGCGCCAGTCTACACGCTGGGTTGCGTGGACGACTGTAGGAAAACTCTGGAAATACGAGGTAACCGGAAATTTCTGCCAACCCGCACACAGTAGAGCGTTTGTGATTAAACCGGCATTAAGCCAGCCGTGGCAGCCAGTACGACGATCTCGTTAAAGCCTGCGCGTGTCGAGTCGATACATAGGCAACGTACTCCTTGGGCTGGTCGTTCGCCGCCCCGCATCGGCTCCATCAAGAAGGTTCACATGGCAACCCAGAACGCCCGCGCAGATTCCCTTTCGCTGCTGTTGTTCACCTTGCGCAGCGGCAAGTTGATGGCCATCAACCTGCTCAAGGTCAGCGAGATCATCCCCTGCCCTGCCCTGACCCGCCTCCCGGAGGCACACCCCCACGTCAAGGGCGTGGCAACCCTGCGAGGCCAGGCGTTGTCCGTCATCGACCTGAGCCGGGCGATCGGTGAGCAGCCCTTGCTCGATCCGTCCGGCGGGTGCCTGATCGTCACGGACGTCAGTCGCTCAAAGCAGGGCCTGCACGTTCAGGCCGTCAGCCGCATAGTGCATTGCCTGAGTACCGATATCCGTCCGCCACCCTACGGCTCGGGCACCAAGTCGTTCATCACCGGAGTGACCCAGGTGGACGGTGCGCTGGTGCAGGTACTGGACATCGAGAAAGTCATCCACGGCATTGCCCCGGCACGCCTGCAGGGCGAACCCCAGCGCTTGAGCGACGCCGATGCCCGCTGCCTGGCCAACGCCAACATCCTGGTCGTGGACGACAGCCACGTGGCGTTGCAGCAGTCGCTCATCACCTTGCGCACCCTGGGCATCGAATGTCGGACCGCGCGCAGCGCCCGCGAGGCGATCGACTGCCTGCTGGAGTTGCAGGGCACCGAGGCGCAGATCAATGTGCTGGTATCGGATATCGAGATGTCGGAAATGGACGGCTACGCGCTGACCCGCACTTTGCGCGAAACACCGGACTTCAAGGATCTGTACGTTCTGCTGCACACCTCGCTGGACAGTACGATGAACAGCGAGAAGGCTCGGCTGGCCGGTGCCAATGCGGTGCTGACGAAATTCTCCTCCCCCGAACTGACCGGCTGCCTGATCACCGCAGCGCGTTTCGTCGCCGAACAGGCGCGCTGAACCCGCTGCGACATAAAGGTAGCTGCGCATGAACGCAGTCAGGTCGGCGGTACCTGGATGAATGGGACATGGATGCAAAGGTACCCAGGCATAATGGGTGCCCGTTTACACCGCTGAGGCTCCCCGACCATGAAAACCCACCTGATCCTTCTGCTCGCGCTCGGCGGCGCCACCACTCAAGCGATGGCGTCGACCGACCAGGCCTGGGCGGAACACGACAAACGCGTCGCGAGCAGCTGCCTGAAAGCCACCACACTGAAACAGGCCCGGGTGGCCAGCGCGCCTGCCGAATTCGAAGACCGCGTGGGTTACACCGCAGTGCTCATCCAGGGCCGTTATCCACAGGCGCACATGAAGAATCAACCTGGCGCCGAGCTGTGTCTGTACCACAAGCAAAGCCGCAAGGCATTCGTCACTCAATGGGATTCGGTACAAGGCAAATAGAGTCAAAGCAGAATGAATGCATAGAGGATACTGACAAAAGGCATGCTGCCGGCTTTCTCGTCGAGTGCTTCCAATGCCGCAAATTTGAGCATGAACGAAACGACCACCAGCACCCTCACCCATAGCCGACGTGTCCATAGCAACAGCAGCATGCCCAGCGCCAGGGCCAGTTGAAAGGCGCAGCACTTGATCGCCGCTGGCAGCGTGCTGACATACAGCAAGGCCAGCATCACGGGGATCAGACTCGCCAGCAGCAATCCTTTGCCATACTTCACACAGTCCATAACGATCACTGGCCTTCCTTCATTTATCGACTTGTTGTAAGGAAGGAAGTCTCTGGTGATCAACTGGGCAGCGCCATAGGCCTATTCAGCGGGCCGTGTAGGAAAACCCCGACGGGTCTCGCTGGTTCACTTCCTTTGATCTGAGCGATTTTTTCCACGCGAATCGAAATAGCCTTATGGGTATCGGTAACCCATGGCCAACCACCCAGGTGTGCGGGCTTGGCAAGGCAGCGCGACTAGGGTCAAACTGCCAGCTCTTCCCTCTGCCGGTGTCCGATCCGCATGCGCATAGCCATACGCCCCCTGTTCGTGGCAGGTCTGCTGCTCGTCGTCGTGGTCGGCGCGGCATGGCTGTTCAAGCGCGCCCCGGTCAGCGGACCTGCACCGGCCCAGCCCATCCCGGTGCGGGTAGTCACCGTGGTGCAGGCCGATGTTCCGCGTTACCTCACCGGTATCGGTTCGGTGCTTTCATTGCACAGCGTGACCGTGCGCGCGCAGGTCGACGGTATTCTTTCCCAGGTCGCGGTGAAAGAAGGCCAATGGGTGAACAAAGGGGATGCGCTCGCCAGCATCGACGATCGCGCCATTCGCGCCAGCCTGGCTCAAGCTCAGGCGCAAGCCAGTCAGAGCCAGGCGCAGTTGCAAGTGGCAGGGATCAACCTGCGCCGCTACAAGGACCTGAGCCGTGACAATGGCATTTCCCGGCAGGTGCTCGACGAACAGCAAGCCCTGTTCGATCAGCTCACCGCAACCCTGCAAGGCAACAAGGCCGCCATCGCTGCGGCGCAAGTGCAGTTGTCCTATACCCAGATTCGTTCGCCGGTGACCGGTCGGGTCGGGATTCGCCGTGTGGATCCCGGTAATTTCCTGCGCGTCAGTGATGCCGAAGGCTTGTTCACGGTGACTCAGATCGACCCCATCGCTGTCGAGTTCTCGCTGCCGCAGCAGGAACTGGCCACCCTGCAGTCGCTGCTGGACAAGCCGCAGCCAGCGGTGGTGCGCGCGTACATAAATGGCGATACCGAGACGGGCACGCAGGTCGGTGAAGGCCACCTCACCCTGCTCGACAACCAGATTGCGGCAAACACCGGCACCATTCGCGCCAAGGCCGAGTTTCATAACGGCAAACACACCTTGTGGCCAGGTCAGCTGGTGAGTGTCGGGTTGCAGGTCGGGGTCGAGCGCAATGCGCTGGTGGTGCCATTGGCCGTGGTCCAGCGCGGCATCGACGGCCATTACGTCTACCGTGTGACCGACGCCAAGGTCGAGCAGGTTCCGGTGCAGGTGCTTTACCAGACCTCCACGCAGAGCCTGATAGAAGGTGTGGCGGCTGGTGACGTGCTGGTCAGTGACGGACAGTCAAGATTGAGGCCAGGCGCTTCCGTGCAGTTGGTCGAGCCGGCGACGGGCAACGCAGCGACCGCGCCATGAGCGCCGGGCGCTCGGTCAGCGCCTGGTGCATCGACCACCCGGTGGCCACCGTTCTGCTGACCTTTGCCCTGGTGTTGCTCGGTGGCCTGGCCTTTACCCGGCTGGCAATCGCGCCGCTGCCCGAAGCGGATTTCCCGACCATTCAGGTGAACGCCCAACTGCCCGGCGCCAGTCCGCAGACCATGGCGTCTTCGGTCGCCACGCCTCTGGAAGTGCAGTTCAGCGCCATCCCCGGCATGACCCAGATGACCTCCAGCAGCGCGCTGGGATCGACCAATCTGATCCTGCAATTCAGCTTGAGCAAAAGCATCGACACCGCCGCGCAAGAGGTCCAGGCGGCAATCAATACTGCAGCCGGACGTCTGCCGAAGGACATGCCCAACCTGCCAACCTGGCGCAAGGTCAACCCGGGTGACAGCCCGGTGCTGATCCTCAGCGTGAGCTCGGCGCAAATGCCCACCCACGTGTTGAGTGACTACACCGAAACGCTGCTGGCCAGGCAACTGAGCCAGATCGAGGGCGTCGGCCAGATCTACATCACCGGCCAGCAACGCCCGGCGATTCGTGTGCAGGCGGCTCCCGAGCGCCTGGCTGCGTTGGAGCTGACCTTGGCCGACCTGCGCGGCGCCATCCAGCAGACCAGCTTGAACCTGGCCAAGGGCGCTCTGTACGGCGACACCAGCGTGTCGACACTGGCCACCAACGATCAACTGTTCGAGGCCGACGAATACGCGCAACTGGTGGTGGCCTACCGTGACGGTGCGCCGGTGCAGCTCAAGGATGTCGCCACGGTGATCCAGGGCGCGGAGAATGCCTACGTGCAGTCCTGGTCCGGTGACCAACCGGGGTTGAACCTGACGATTTTCCGTCAGCCGGGCGCCAATATCGTCGACACCGTCGACCGCATCCTCACCGCCATGCCACGCTTGCAGGAGATGCTGCCGGCGACCGTGGACGTCACCGTGCTCAACGACCGCACCCAGACCATCCGGGCTTCCCTGCACGAAGTCGAGCTGACGCTGCTGATCGCCGTATTGCTGGTCGTGGCGGTCATGGCCCTGTTCCTGCGCCAGCTGTCAGCCACGCTGATCGTGTCGAGCGTGCTGGGTGTGTCTCTGGTCGCGACATTCGCCGCCATGTACCTGATGGGTTTCAGCCTGAACAATCTGACGCTGGTGGCGATCGTGATCAGCGTCGGCTTCGTGGTCGACGACGCGATCGTCGTGGTGGAGAACATCCATCGCCATCTGGAAGCCGGCGATGGCATGCGCGAAGCGGCGATAAAGGGTGCCAGCGAAATCAGCTTCACGGTGGTGTCGATCAGTTTTTCGCTGATCGCCGCGTTCATTCCGCTGCTGTTCATGGGGGGCGTGGTCGGGCGGCTGTTCAAGGAGTTTGCGTTGACGGCGACCTCGACCATTCTGATTTCGGTCGTGGTTTCCCTGACCCTGGCACCGACCTTGTGCGCGCTGTTCATGCGCCGACCCGCGCACGCCACGCGCGCCGATTTCGGTGCGCGTCTGCTGGACTGGTATGACAAGGGGCTGATACGCGCGCTGGCGCACCAGCGCGTCACCCTGGCCGTGTTCGCCCTGACCGTGGGCCTGTCGGTCGCAGGCTACGTGCTCATCCCGAAAGGGTTCTTCCCGGTGCAGGACACCGGTTTCGTGCTGGGCACAACCGAGGCGGCGGCGGACATTTCCTATAAGGACATGCAGGAAAAACACCTCGCTCTGGCCCGCATCGTCGGTGCAGATCCGGCGGTCCGGGCTTATTCCCACGCTGTCGGCGTGACAGGCAGCAACCAGACCATTGCTACTGGACGGTTCTGGATCGGCTTGAAGAACCAAGGCGAGCGAGACGTGTCGGCCAGCGAGTTCATCGACCGCCTGCGGCCGCAACTGGCGCAGGTCCCGGGCGTGGTGCTGTACCTGCGCGCCGGGCAGGACATCAACCTGAGCGCCGGCCCCAGCCGTAGTCAGTACCAATACGTACTCAAGAGTAATGACGGGCCCACCCTGAACCTGTGGACCCAGCGTCTGACCGAGCGGCTGCGGGCCAACCCGGCCTTCCGCGATCTGTCCAACGACTTGCAGCTGGGCGGCAGCGTGACGCAGATCAGCATCGATCGCGTGGCCGCAGCACGCTTCGGCCTGACCGCCAGCGACATCGATCAGGCGCTGTACGATGCGTTCGGTCAGCGCCAGATCAACGAATTCCAGACCGAGACCAATCAGTACAAGGTCATTCTGGAGCTCAAGGCGGACCAACGCGGCAAGGCCCAGAGCCTGCAGTACTTCTATCTGCGCTCAGCGCTGAGCGGCGAAATGGTACCGCTCTCGACCGTCGCCCGAGTGGAGCCGCCCACTCAGGGCCCCTTGTCAATCAGTCACGACGGCCTGTTTCCAGCTGCCAACCTATCTTTCAACCTGGCGCTAGGCGTTGCGTTGGGCGAAGCCGTGGCGCTGCTCGAACGCACGGAGGCGGAACTGGGCATGCCCGCTTCCATCACCGGCAGTTTCCAAGGCGCAGCCCAGGCCTTTCAAAGCTCGCTGGCCAGCCAACCCTGGCTGATTCTGGCCGCGCTGGTGGCGGTCTATATCATCCTGGGCGTGCTGTACGAAAGCTTCGTCCACCCCCTGACGATCATCTCGACCCTGCCCTCGGCCGGACTCGGTGCCCTGTTGCTGCTATGGCTGTGGGGACAGGATTTCTCGATCATGGGTTTGATCGGCCTGGTCTTGCTGATCGGCATCGTCAAGAAGAACGGCATTCTGATGATCGACTTCGCCCTGCAGGCGCAACGTATCCAAGGACTGCCCCCGCGTGAAGCGATACACAAAGCCTGCCTGACGCGATTTCGCCCGATCATCATGACCACCCTGGCTGCACTGCTGGGCGCGTTGCCGTTGATGTTCGGCTACGGCGCCGGTGCGGAATTGCGCCAGCCGCTGGGTATCGCGGTGGTGGGCGGCCTGCTGATCAGCCAGGTGCTGACGCTGTTCACCACGCCGGTGATCTATCTGCAACTGGAGCGGCTGTTTCACCGCACCGACGGTTCGCGGACACCCGCACTGCCTGCCAGCCACTGAACACCACCCATAAAAAAACGCCCGATACGCGGGCGTTCTTCTATTGCTCAAGACTACTCAGCTATGGGCGCGAGCGATATTGCGCAGCGCCTTGATCTCATCGTGATTGCGTTGTACGCCCTGCTGCTGACGCTCGATGATGGAATGGACGTGGGCGGGCAGTGGCTGGGCCAAGGCGTCCTTATAGGCCGCGAGTGCCACATCTTCGCCACGCTCGGCTTCGTTCAGGACCGCTTCTTCATCCTTGCCGGTAAAAATCGATTTGACGTCGACCCAACGACGGTGCAGGTCGCCGCTCAGGCTGGTGGAGTCTTCAGGTGTACCGCCCAAGGCGATCACTTCGGCTTGCAACTCGCCCGCCGCCTCGGCGCATTCGTGCGCGTGCTTGGTGAACAGCGCCTTGAGCTCGGGGTTCTTGATGTCTTCGGCGCACGTCTTGAAGCCTTCCTGACCGTCTTTGCAGGTTTCGATCAGATTGTTGAGAATCGAAATCACGCTTTTGGTGGGACCATTCATCTTTGTTCAATTCCTGAGAATATCGGAAACCGGGTTGGGGATGAATGAGCAACAGCAGGCTTCGTGCCAAATCGGCGTTATTGGTTATTGTCTTATAGTTCAGTGGCTTGCGATTAAGAAGCCGCCGACCCTACCCTCTTTATGCATGATCGCGAATTATGCGCTCGTGCAGAATGCATGTAACCTTTGCCACCTTGTCCCTGAAACGAAACTCGTTGCGAAGACCTGCCCATGAACCCCGAAAAACTCGAATCCCTGGTGACATTTGCAATGCCCTTCGGCAAGTACAAGGGCCGGGTGATTGCCGATCTGCCAGGGCATTATCTGAACTGGTTCGCACGCGAAGGTTTTCCCAAGGGAGAGCTGGGTGGCCTGCTGGCCCTCATGCAGGAAATCGATCACAACGGTTTGTCCGACCTGCTCGATCCGCTGCGTGTCAAACATGGCAAGCCGCGCATTGCCGATGGCCGCTAGACACCGTGAGGGCTTTGTTCCAGGCAAAAAAAGTGCGCCGACCAAGCGCACTGAAGACAGCCATGAAGCGCCTAACGAAGTCTGATCAATCGAGCAGAGCCAGTGCTTGCGCGCTGCACTCCTGAATGCGTGCCCAATCGCGGTTTTCAATCCATTTGCTGTCGAGCATCCACGAGCCGCCCACGCACATCACGTTGGACTGCGCCATGTAGCTGTTGATGTTGCCTGGACCCACGCCGCCAGTCGGGCAGAAGCGTACCTCCGGGAAAGGTCCGCCCAGCGCCTTGATGGCAGCAACACCACCGCTCACCTCGGCCGGGAACAGCTTGAAGCGGCGATACCCCAGCGCGTAGCCCATCATCAATTCGGACGGACTGCTGATACCCGGCAGCAGGGGCAGCGAGCTTTCCACACCGGCCTCGAGCATGTCCTGGGTCACACCGGGGGTGACGGTGAACTGAGAGCCGGCCTGCTCGGTTGCGGCCAGCATTTCCCGAGTCAGTACGGTGCCTGCGCCCACCAGCAGTTCGGGGCGTTGCTCGCGCAGCACCTGAATGGCCTTCAGGCCGAGTGCCGAACGCAGGGTCACTTCCAGCACGGTCAGACCGCCTGCCGCCAGCGCATCGGCGAGCGGCAGAATGTCCTCTTCACGCGCGATGGTGATGACGGGCAGGATTCGCGCACGCGCCGCCAGGGCGTCGATCTGGGCAACCTTGTCGACCATGCGTTGCTGTTGTTCGGTGGTGATCATTGCGGCGGTTCCTTGATTCATTGACACCAGTAGATATCCAACGCGGAGTGCAGGAAGGCGCGGATCGGCATCTGCGCGACATCGTCGCCGGCCAGTGCGGTGCGCAATGTGCTCAACTTGCTTTCGCCCTGCACCGACAACACCTTGAAGCGGGCCGAGTCCAGCAGCGCGCGGCTCATGCTCAGGCGTTGATGAGGGACGCTGGGCGCCAGCATGGGCCAGCAGCGACGCTCGCTGTCCAGTGCCAGAGCCTGTTCGAGGTTGGGGCTGTCGGGAAACAGCGAAGCGGTGTGCCCGTCATCGCCCATGCCCAGTACCAGCACATCGATCGGCGGCAATTGGCCAAGCAGATCATCGGCCACTGCAGCGGCCTCCTCCTGGCTGGAAGTGGTCTGGTACAGGCTGACGAAACGAGCCTGCTCCACCGCGCCGACCAACAGGTGGCGCTTGAGCAGACCGGCGTTGCTGTCGGCATGCTCGATGGGCACCCAGCGCTCGTCGGCCAGGGAAATCACCACGCGCGACCAGTCCAGGCTCTGACGCGCCAGGCATTCGAAGAACGCCACCGGACTGCGTCCGCCGGAAACCACCAGGGTCGCCACGTTCTGACGCTCGATGGCCTCGCGCAATTGTTCGGCCACCTTGCCGGCCAAGGCTTCGGCCAACAGGGGAGCGCTTACGCAGTCGTGAACCTTCACCCCTTCGGGGAACTGTAAATCAGATATCGCCATACCAGGATCTCCCATCGCGTGTGATCAGGGCAATCGAGCTCATCGGCCCCCAGGAACCTGCCGCGTACGGCTTGGGGGCATCGCCGGACTTCTTCCAGCCGGCGATCAGCTGATCGCACCATGTCCACGCATATTCGATTTCATCTTTGCGGACAAACAGGTTCTGATTGCCCTGCATGACCTCCAGCAGCAACCGCTCGTACGCATCTGGAATACGCGCACTGCGATAGGTGTCGGAGAAATTCAGTTGCAACGGCCCGCTGCGCAGTTGCATACCCTTGTCCAGGCCTTGTTCCTTGGTCATCACCCGCAGCGATATGCCTTCGTCCGGTTGCAGGCGGATGATCAGCTTGTTGCTGATCTGCAAGCGCTGCTCGGGGGCGAAGATGTAGTGCGGCGGCTCTTTGAAGTGGATGACGATCTGCGACAGTTTCTGCGGCATGCGCTTGCCGGTGCGCAGGTAGAACGGCACGCCGGCCCAGCGCCAGTTGCGAATGTCGGCGCGCAGCGCGACGAACGTTTCGGTGTCGCTCTGGGTGTTGGAGTTTTCCTCTTCCAGATACCCCGGCACGGGCCGGCCTTCGCTATAGCCCGCGATGTACTGACCCCGGACCACTTGCTGGGTCAGACCATCGGCAGTGAACGGCGCGAGCGCCTTGAGAACCTTCACTTTCTCGTCGCGGATGCTGTCGGCGGACAGATCGGCCGGTGGGTCCATGGCGATCAGGCACAGCAGCTGCAACAGGTGGTTCTGGATCATGTCGCGCAACTGACCGGCCTGGTCGAAATACCCCCAACGCCCTTCGATACCGACCTTTTCCGCCACGGTGATTTCCACGTGGGAAATGTAGTTCTGGTTCCACTGGGTTTCGAACAGGCTGTTGGCGAAGCGCAGGGCAATGAGGTTCTGCACCGTCTCCTTGCCCAGGTAGTGGTCGATTCGATAGACCCGGTTTTCGGGGAAAAACTTCGCTACGGCGTCGTTGACCCGGCGCGAGGATTCCAGGTCGTGGCCAATCGGTTTTTCCAGCACGGCGCGGGTGCGTTCGGTCAGGCCGACCTTGTGCAGGTTTTCGCAGATGGCGCCGTACACGGCAGCCGGCGTGGCGAAATAGGCAATCAGCTGCTCGGCATCGCCGACTTTCTCGGCCAGCGCGACGTAGGTGTCGGCGTCCAGAAAGTCCACGTGCACGTAGCTCAGACGGGCCAGAAAACGTTGCAGCGGTTCAGGCTCCAGCTGCGCCTCGGAAACGAATTTGCGCAGTCCCGCCTCGATGACACCCAGGTGGTGGGCCTCGTCACCGGGTTCGCGGGCCAACGCGAGAATGCGGGTATCGGCGTGCAGCAACTGCGCGCGATCGAGTTGATACAGCGCTGGAAACAGCTTGCGCAATGCCAGGTCGCCCAGGGCGCCAAAGAGGGCAAAGGTGCATGATCCTGCGGTCATTGAGGGCATGATGTTTGTTCTTCTATCAAGTTGACGTAGAAATACCCTTTTTCAGGGCGCGATTCAAGGCAGAATGTAGTAATAACCACAACATTTGCCCCTTCAAACAGATACGGGTGGTGGCGCACTGCGCCCACCAGTAGGATAAGCCACCCGTGAAGACAGCCTGGCCAGACATGCTCGCTGGCTGCAGTAGACCCAAGGACATACCATGGACCGTGTGCGAAATCTTCTGGAACAGATCCAGAGCCGCCTCGATGAGCTGAACAAGGCCGAACGCAAGGTGGCCGAGATCATTCTGCTCAATCCGCAGCAGGCAACCCGCTTCAGTATTGCCGCCCTGGCGCAAGCCGCCAAGGTCAGCGAGCCGACGGTGAACCGCTTCTGTCGCTCCTTCGGCGTCAGTGGCTACCCCGAGCTCAAGCTGCAACTGGCGCAGAGCCTGGCCAGCGGCGCGGCTTATGTCAGTCGCGCGGTGGAAGCCGACGACGATCCTGCAGCCTACACCCAGAAGATTTTCGGCAGCGCCATTGCCTCGTTGGACAGCGCCTGCCAGCAACTCGATCCGGCGTTGGTCAGCCGCGCCGTGGACATGCTGATCCAGGCGCGGCAGATCCATTTCTTCGGCCTCGGCGCGTCGGCGCCGGTGGCGCTCGATGCGCAACACAAGTTCTTCCGCTTCAACCTCGCGGTGTCGGCGCATGCCGATGTCCTCATGCAGCGAATGCTGGCCTCGGTGGCCCACACCGGTGAGCTGTTCGTGATCATTTCCTACACCGGGCGCACCCGCGAACTGGTGGAAGTGGCTCGCCTGGCGCGGGAAAACGGCGCCTCGGTGCTGGGCTTGACCGCCGCGGGCTCGCCCCTGGCCAAGGCCAGCAGTGTCAGTCTGAACATACCCCTGCCAGAAGACACGGATATTTACATGCCGATGACCTCGCGCATCGTGCAACTGACCGTGCTCGATGTGCTGGCCACGGGCATGACGCTACGACGCGGGGTGGATTTCCAACCGCACTTGAGGAAGATCAAGGAAAGCCTGAATGTCAGCCGCTATCCGGCTGGGGATGGGTTGGACTGAATAAGGATCTGTAGGAGCGGCCAGCGGCCGCGAAAAGTGCGCTGCGGTGGATCAGATGTACCGTGGTGTGGCTTTCGCGGCCGATGACCGCTCCTACGGTGAGCCCGTTACCGGGAAAAAAAACGGGCGACCGAAGTCGCCCGCAAAGAGCACACCACAAATCAGAACTTGGACTGGATCTTCAGGCCGGCCACCAGTGCATCGTCCACCTGATTCACGCCGCCCGGGTGCTTGATGTACTGCACGTTGGGCCGCACGGTCAGCCAGTTGGTGACGTGGAACCCGTAGTAGATCTCGGCGTTGTATTCGGTGTCCTGGATCGGCAGGTAGGTGGGATTGTCGTAGTCGTCGACATTGTTCAGATCGTTGACCAGGCGACGGTTCTTGCGTACATCGTCGTTGACGTGGATGCGGGCGATGCCCACGCCGATGTCATCCTTGGGCCGAGCGTCGAAGGGCCCCATGTAGGTCAGGCCGATCTGCTGGTAGTTGTCGACGAAGTTGGTGTCCTTGTCGTGCACAGTGGCGTTGGCGAAGATGCTCAGACCACGGGCAGCACTGCCGTTATGGCTGGTCAACTGCTGCTGGGCCACGATCCAGGCGCCATGCTTGCTGCTGTGGGACTTGTAACTGGCGCCGGACACGGCGGCCGCCTGGCCATTGCCGTCTTCATAGACATCGTCAGCCTTGGCCGTGCTGTAGTAGTAGCCCAGACGGTACTCGCCCGGCAGATCGTTGAGCTTGGGCGTCCATACCAGTTCGACCGGCAGGATCATGCCTTTGGTGCCGCTGCCGCTGAGCTTGAAGCCGTTGCCGGTTTCCAGGTACGAAGGGTTCTGCTCGAACACACCCACCTGCGCGTACACTTCCGGCGTGATGTTGTACTTGATGCGCAAGGCCCACTGGCTGACCGGCCAGTTGTACCAGATGTTGCCCACCCAGTTGCCGACCTGCGAACCGCAGAACGCCAGGTTCTGGAAGTCGCACGGGAAGCTGTTGAATTCCTCGCCCGGACCAAATCGGCCGATCTTGACGTTGAGCTTATTGTCGAAATAACCCTGCTTGTACCACATCTGCGTCAGCCGCCAGGTCTGCCCCCTGCCCCAGACTTCCTGGGAGGAACTCAAGGTCCCGGCACGCGGATCGCCGATCCGGTCGTTGGAAATGTTGCGACCGCTACGTTCGGTAATGGCCAGCTTGAACTCGGCGTCGTTCCAGCCCAGGATCTTTTCCAGATCCATCTTCACGCCCAGGGCGAACTGGTCGCTGTAGCGTGCGGTGGTGTCGTCGTTGTAGCCACCATTCAGGTTGCTACCGACCTCCCCTACATATTCCAGCGAAAAGTCGTAGCCCTTTTCCAGCAACTCGGTACGCGCTCCACCCCAATCGCCGGTCATCCACGGCGACTCTTCGGTGAAGGCGCCGGCGGCGTGCACGCTACCGGCCAGACTCAAGGCGCCAAGCATCGACAATTGGCCGATCAGTCTGGGTTTGTTGATAAGTCTGCTGTTCATCCCTCTTCCTCTTTTATTGTTATTGACGTGTTGTACAGTCTTGCCAATGACAGGCGACAGGCCGCCTGCCGGTATCGCTATTCAGCGTCCTTTGAACTGGGTCACGTTGCCCAAGGGTGCAGCATCTTGCACGGAGCGCGTTGTGCCGAGACGCTCGCCACTGGCCGCGTCGAAAAGCAGGACCTTGCTCGGGTCCAGCAACAGGTTCAGGGTCGCACCTGGCATCGGTGCATCGTCCGGTGCCAGTCGGCAGCAGACCTTGGTCTGGTTCACCGTGACGAAGACCAGGGTGTCCGGCCCGGTCGGCTCGGTGATCTGCACTTCGGCGCGCAATACCGGCAAGCCCGTGGTCTGCTCACTCGCCAGGGCGATCTGCTCGGGGCGGATACCGAGGATGATCTCTCGATCCTCCAGCCCCGCGTCGGTGATACCCAGCGGTAGCTCACAGCGTGCCTGGCCGCTGTCGAGCGACGCCACCAGACGGCCGTCCTGACGCGTCAGACGCAGGGGGATGAAATTCATCGGCGGCGAGCCGATGAAGCTGGCCACGAACAAATTGGCCGGATCGTTGTAGATCTGCTGCGGCGTGCCGAACTGCTGGATGATCCCATCCTTCATGACTGCCACCTTGTCGCCCAGGGTCATGGCCTCGATCTGGTCGTGGGTCACGTAGACCGTGGTGGTCTTCAGGCGCTGGTGCATCAGTTTCATTTCAGTGCGCATCTCGACGCGCAGTTTGGCGTCGAGGTTGGACAGCGGTTCGTCGAACAGATAAATCTTCGGCCGACGCGCCAGGGCACGGCCCATCGCCACACGCTGTTGCTGGCCGCCGGAGAGCTGACCCGGTTTGCGGTTGAGCAGATGTTCGATCTGCAGCAGCTTGGCCACGCGCGCGACTTCTTCGTCGATAGCCGACTGCGGCATCTTGCGGATCTTCAAGCCGAATTCGATGTTCTCGCGCACGCTCATGGTCGGGTACAGCGCGTAGGATTGGAACACCATGGCGATGTCACGATCCTTCGGACTCATGCCACTGACGTCCTGATCACCAATCATGATCGCGCCGCCGGTGATGCTTTCCAGACCGGCGATGCAGTTCATCAGGGTCGACTTGCCGCACCCCGACGGGCCGACGAGGATCAGGAACTCCCCGTCCTTGATCGACAGTTCGATGTTCTTCAGCGTGTCCGGCAGGCCGGGACCGTAGGTCTTGTTGACGTTGCGAAGTTCGAGCGTAGCCATGATTACCCCTTGACTGCGCCGGCTGTCAGCCCGCGCACGAAATACTTGCCTGCGACCACATAGACCAGCAGGGTCGGCAAACCGGCGATCATCGCCGCCGCCATGT